>JACCDO011561764.1_pt1 | contig 11136 bp, 6 predicted proteins | sample 7446101 | NCBI WGS metagenome assembly JACCDO01 (sample SAMN15323440, study PRJNA562643) | freshwater metagenome | isolation source: river surface water | place: USA:Blue River Watershed | collected 2017-08-16
GGTGGTGTCCAGCAAGAGATAAATCCTACTAAGACTCTGACCAATTCCGGCCCTGTTATTACAGGTGGAGCTAAAAAGGTCCGCAAAGTTACTATACGCCATGTACGTAATAAGATGAAACGTAGTCATAAAGCCGTTAAGCATGCTAAACAAATACCTATTGATAAGCTCAAAAAGATCCTCATTGAGAAAAAGTTAATTAAAGCATCAAGTAAAGCACCTGAATCTATTTTACGTCAAATCTATGCAGATTCAATTATTGTTGGCAAGAAGACCCTTTAATCTACATCTCTAAGTAGAATGAATAGCATTGTTGCTCTTGTAGGTTTATTAATACTTGTATTATTCTATGTTGCAGTTGCACTTGGCCAGAAGCGTATAATTCAAGGATTTACTTCAGAATTTGATTATGCGCCAGCAAAAGGAGAAACGCATATTTTAACCTCTGCGATACCCGATGTCTGTCCTGATTTAAATGAGACAGATTGCAATAAGACAAAGGGTTGTGAGTACAGTCGTGATGCAGGAATGTGTGTGCGTCTAGGGCATGTAGGTAATGCAAATGCACAGGCGACTCTAAAACGGGATATTATTCAATCTATGACTGATGCTATGTTTAGCCGTCCTGGGTTTGTGCCAATGGGAACTGAATAAAAAAAATGAAATGGTTTTTTCCTATAACTATAGGTATGAATAAACATGGTGCTTACTAAGGACATGTTTAATTACTTAATTCCTACTTTCAGGGATAAGAGGAAGACAAAAAATACATCACATCATCTTGCAATTTTGATGAAGGGTAAAAAGGTCGTCAAAATGGAGGCAAATAAGGTGGGATCACGGAGGAAGGGTTGTGGATACAGTAATCAAACAATTCACGCAGAGATTGCAGTAGTAAAGAAGCTAGGTGATTTGCGCGCTCTAAAAAATATGACAATGGTCGTTTTGCGCTACAATCATCATGAAAATGATTGGTTGATATCAAAGCCATGTGAGCAATGCCAGGTTAAACTAGAAAAATTTATCCGCCAATATGGACTGAAGTGCGTCTTTTATACCTGATTGTTGGCTAAGCCACAGCACAATATAAAGCCTTGGCTCAATGTATTAATAGCGATTGCGACCAAAATGGAAAAAATCTACAAAGATATTTGGGATCAGTATACGACCCAGTATGGGTCCAAGACTGCTGTTTTTTTGCAGGTAGGATCATTTTATGAATTCTATGATTTACAAGATCCTCGGACTGGTGAGGCAAAGATGAATGTCAAAGAAATTGTTGATTTCCTCGGCATTCAACTAACAATTAAGAAGGCTCAGGGGCCCATTATAAATATGGATGGAACTCCGCGCTGGGATGGCTCCAAAATGGATATTAATAAAATAATTTTTAGAGAGAATAAAACTCCCGTTCATTATGATGTATTATTTGCCGGTTTTCCCGATTATGTGCTGCATAAATGGGCTGGAAAGCTAACTGCAGCAGGTTGGACAGTAATTGTTGTTAATCAATACAAGGATCGTAATGGAAAAGTGTCTGAGCGAAAGGTGGCACGGATTTTGACACCTGCAACACATATTGAAGCATTATCTAGTTCTGATGCACCCATTGTGGCAGCACTATGGATTGTTCCATGTGCTGGCGCACAAGCTCCATCTTTCGGAGCAGCAACCTTTGATCTAAGTACAGGATCAACCTATACAACCTCAGGACAAATGCGAGGAACAGCAGAAGCATATTCTTCCGATGAACTTCTTCACTTTCTATCAGTATTTGCTCCGCGTGAGCTTCTTGTTTTTTGGCGATCAACCGATAGTCGCTCTGTGCCTTCGGAAGAGATTCTTCGCAAACAATTTGACTATGGGCGTTCAAATAATGTAATGCATGTTCGGTGGGCATCAGATCAAGGAAACTTTGAACTTCCAGAGGCACGTGAACAATATTTACGCCGCCTCTTTGATCCGAAGACAATGTTACCTTTGAGACAATATCTGAGTCTAGATGATGAGAAAAAAGAACGAGCTCTGTGTGCTCTTCTTCGCTTCGTAGAAGACTATCAGCCTACTTCTTTTGAACAATTACAACAAACTATTTCATGGACTCCTGATAATCTTCTTCTAATGGGTAATCATGCACTTTCACAACTTCAGATATTGGCCCCTCAAGGTCAACAAGGCGTCCTAGATCTATTTAAAAACACAGCAATCACACCTTTTGGAAAGAGAGCATTGAAGAATCGTCTTCTAATGCCTTCAGCACAGCCAGAAGAGATAGAAGCACGGCTAAAAGAAATTGATGCAATGATAGCTCTCCCTGAAGAACAGAAGAAAAGTCTTGCAGCCTCACTGCGGGTAATTTATGATATTCCTCGGCTTCACAGGAAGATGTTGTGTGCTGAAGTACGTGAAGCAGAGATTGTTGCTCTTCATAGTTCTTATACAGGAGCTGATGCAATCTTCCGTTGCTTGGATCGCAACCTTGGATTTGCAGCGAAGTTTTTGGAACCACTTAGCCGGCTATTTGATGTAGAGCGTGCATCAAATCCTTCAGAGAATAGAAGTTTTCTTCCTGTTGCTCTTCACCCAAAGATTGCAGCCTTAGAACAACAATTAGCTTCTGAAGAAGAATCTCTAGATAATTTTCTTCGTATTCTTCGGCGCTTAGCATCTTCCGAGACAGGAATTAGAAAGGAAGATGGAGAGAAAGTTCCATATAAAATCACAGGAACTCGTACCGCTCTAGGAGTCCTAGGAGGGGCTAAAACAACTGGCGCGGGCTTAAAGACACTTGAGGAGCTGCCTGAGGATCAGAGGAAATTTTCTATTAGTTTGAAGGCAAGTGGTGGAATTATTGAATCAGAATACTTGGATCAATTGAATGCACGTATTTTATCCTTGAGGCAGCGCCTTCAAGTACAGGTCAGCTTGGCACTTCCAGATGTGTGTGCAGAGTTTTGTGCGGCCATAGGCAGCGACAGCTGTCGCTTAGAAAATGAAATTGTTGCAATTGATTGTAGTCTTGGACTGGCAAAGGAGGCAGCTGAGCGAAATTGGTGTCGGCCTCAGATTGTGTCTAATCCTGTGCAAAGTGGAGTGCGTGCAGAGGGACTTCGTCATCCTCTCATTGAAGGTCTTCTTCATAAAACAAAATATGTGAGTCATAATGTACATTTAGGCGCTGGGGCGCCAGCAAATGGATGGCTGGTCTATGGTATGAATGCTTCAGGTAAATCTTCATTAATGAAATCTCTTGGAATTGCGGTGCATTTGGCCCAGGCCGGTTGTTATGTTCCTGCTACCACATTTGAATTAGTACCATATAGATCATTATTTACTCGGATCTTGAATCAGGATAATTTATGGGCAGGTCTCTCATCATTTGCAGTGGAAATGTCTGAGATGCGAGATATTCTTCGTGCAGCCAATAAGAAGACATTGATTCTGGGAGATGAACTCTGTTCAGGAACAGAATCGGATTCAGCAACAGCATTAGTTGCTGCAGGTATAGAGTGGTTCTCAGAACAAGGCTCGTCCTATATTTTTGCAACACATCTTCATGGTCTTACAGGGGTTCTTTCAACACCAGAGTCAATTGGCCTGAAAATCTGGCATCTCAAGGTCGCAACTGATCCCTACACTGGGAAATTAATTTATCATAGAAACTTGGAACCTGGTTCTGGATCTTCGCTATATGGTCTTGAAGTTGCACGAGCAATGGATGTTCCTGTTGCTTTTTTGGATAAAGCTCATAAGATTCGCCGTCGTCTTCTTGGAACTGCTGCAGATGAAGATGCACCAAGATCTTCATGGAATTCTTCTGTAGTACGACGTGCATGTGAGCTTTGTGGCTGCCCCACAGTTCGCGAACTGGAAGCACATCATATTGTACCACGTGCAGCGGGTGGATCAAATCATGCATCAAATCTGATGGTTTTATGCGAAGCATGTCACGATAAACATCATGCAGCAGAAGCAACATCAGTTGCCTCTGTTACTTTGACAGAGACATCAGAGGGATTGGAGAGACTTATTGTTGCTGCTGCCGAAGTCGCAGAAGCTGGCACTAATCCAAGGAAGATCAAGGCTGGTCAGTATAGTGAAGAAGAAGTTGCAAAAATAAGAAGCATGTTACTAAAATATCCGAAGTTGGCGATTAAATTAATTGTCTTCAGACTGAAGCACGAAGAAGGCCTTGATGTCCCTGAAGCAACCATTAGAAAGATGCGAAAGGAATTATAAGTTTAATATTATCATTTTAATGATTTAGTTAAACTTATTTTTATTGTTGGCTTTTGGCGAAGCTAAAGTCTTAACGTCGCCCAGCACCACCAAGCTGATTTCTAGAAGCGAAAGATCCACCTGCGGCCATTGCAGCAGCTTGTGCGGCGGCCTCAGCAGCACGTGCAGCCTTGAAGGCAACAGTCTGCTCCTCAGGGAGTTCAGCAATCTCAGAATTGCTTAGGCGGAGATTGAGATCAGTAATGAGACCACGGATCTCCTCAAGTTCACGACGGAGACCACGGATTTCACTCTGAAGGGGGTTGTTGCGCTGATAATTGAGACCGCTACCGAATAAAACACTAGTCATTTTCTCCTTGTAAGCCGGATTGTTATTCATTATTGTCAAACGCAGTTGTGGCGACCTTAGACCTAAAAATTGACAACAATCATCTTATAGTATTTGTAATCAGAAGATGATTATTCCGATCCGTTGTTTTACATGTGGAAATATGTTGGCTGATAAGTGGCGTTATTATCAGCGCAAGGTGAATGAATATCGCAATCGTGAAGGTGGTCAGAAGGGTATTCTATATCTTGATACAACCACTCTTCCGGTAACTGCGGAGGGTCAGGCATTAAATGAACTGGGTATGAAAAGATATTGTTGCCGCAAGCATCTTTTGACCCACGTTGATTTAATTGATAAGATTTAATAATTGTAAGGAAATAGAGTAATGGAGATTTTTTTGCCATCATTTTTAATTATAATTCTGTCAGCAGTTGTGGTTTTTACAGTGCTTCCTCGGTTTGGACCACTTGTTTTAACAGTTCTTTCAATTGTCCTTCTTATTTTTGGAACTTATCACCACTATAAGATGTTCAAGGATGAATATAGACTTGCATCATGGTACAAAAGTGCAGGTTATGGACTTCTTGCTCCGGCATTAGTATTAGGAGTCGCATTATTCTTTATTCTTGGTTACATATTATCATTCTTCGGATCTGGAGTTCCTGTGCCGGCAATGCCCAATATCTCACAGATCACTGATACTATGGAAGCAGCTGTAAATACTGCTGTAAATGCAGTTAATAATACTGCAGCTGCAGCTGTTAATAATACTACTAATTTTGTTAATGAAACTGTGAATAATGTAAATCGTGGAATAAACAATGGACTCCGTTTTGGTAATGGTAATAATCGTCGTAATAATAATGCATATTTAGCTAATAAATTGCCTTAAATAAATATAGAATAACAGACGTATCTAAAATTTAGTGTAAAAAATATACTCTAAATTTTAGAAATACATGAATCGTAATAACGGAGGTAGCGGGGCTGGTACAGGTTTTAACAATTTGTCAGTATTAGGTGCGAGCTTGCCTAATAGTCCTAATGTATCTAATTTTCCTAATACTGGTACTAATATTGGTATTGGTCCTAATAGTAATATTGGTGCTAATATTATTGAACAAGAAGCTCATGGTTGTGAGCCCTTTAAGCCAGTGCCAAAAGGAAAAGAAACACTTTTTCCAAGACAGGATATAGCAATTCATAGGGCTAATCAGTATTGTAATAAGAAAAGTATTCTATTATTGCATGAGGTTGGTACAGGTAAAACAATTACATCATTGGTTATGGCATTAAATGCAATTAAGGCAACACTTACTACAGATTCTCCTAAAAATAGAATTATTATAATATGTCCAAGTGGTATTTTTAAAAATTTTCATAAGGAGGTAAATGAGAGCTCTTTAACACAAAAAGATTCAACATCCAAAATAGGTAATAAAGATACAGAAGGAAATAATATAAATTCACCATTATATTTTAATGCTAATATTTATGAAACAACAATTCATTTTCATGGATATAAATATTCCGAATTTTACACATTATTCTTTAATAATACTGAAACTGATTATCTAGCAAGAGTTGATATAATTGCAAAAACTATTAATGGATCAGTTATAATATTTGATGAGGCTCACCGTTTATTAAGATTAATTAAAGACAGTGAGAAAACGTATTTGGATTTATTTAATCAAAATGGATCAAATCCATTTGTAGATAGAAAAGTAGAGGGACAATTGTGTAGTCCGCTTAAGACTATATTTATGACTGGCACTCCATACAATCTCGGATTTAAAGATATATTTAAATTTATAAATTTTTTAGCAAAAATTGATAATTCAAGTAATACTCAATTTGAAACTGATATATATTATAGAACACTGCCATATGCTAATGATTCTTTTTTATATATTATTGCTGTTTTGTGTGCAATATTAAATATAATTAATCCTTTAGAACCAGCTTTTTATTTAGCAACAGGTGGAATGAATCTTGTTATTCGTAAGATTAGGCAAATAAGTAATGATTTTTTCAAAAAAAGACTCCGCTTACCCTTTACTGATGCATTTGAACCTCGTTTAGGATCACTCGTAAATACATATACGAAATCTATGCAAAATCAGGGAATTAATTCTATCAATTTGAGAGAAAATGTTGAAACTATGATACCAGCATCTGCTAAATTAAAAGAAGGACTGAGAAAAAGATTCATTAACAGAATTGTGCCCGAGGCAAAACCCGAGGCAAAACCTGAAACTAAAAAAACACAAGGAGGGGGTGGGCGTGCAGAAGCATTACATACTCTTGGGCTAAATGAATCTGCTAGTCAAGCAGATATTAGACGTGCTTATCTGAATCTAGCACGACAAACCCATACAAATAAAACACGCTCTAATACTAGAGATGAATTTGAAAAAATAAAAGAGGCATATAATATTGCAAGTGGAAGTACAGATAATATAAATACTTCTAGATCAAATATATATTCTCAAAATATAACGGAATATAATGAATCTACAGTAAAATTATTTCAAATTATTAATGGTATATTTGAAACTGAAGAAAATATCTATAGATATTTAATTACACATTATTCAATTATTATGAGCCAAGATTTTATAAATTATATCAATAGATTTCAAAATGAAATTTTAACATATTTAGATCATATTCAATCTGCAGATGATATGTTAGATTTAATATATTATAGTGCAAAAGAATTTAAGGAAAAACATCTAACCGAATGTTCAACAGATCTTGGTATGTTATCATATATTTATAATACATTAAATGAAATAGAGCGTATTGAATATGTTTCACCATTATCAAGTGATATACCTAAATCAGCTAATATTATTAGTCAAAAAAATTCTATAATCCAGGTAACAGATGAGATTAGTCCCAGTGAAATTCCAACATTAACTGATAAGGCAACAATAAAGGCTTGTATTGATACTATAATTTCAGCACGTGCTGCAAAGAGTACATTAAATACATCAACACAATATGGAGGCAACGGTAGTGGAATTAATATAGCAAGTATAGTTAGTCAAGGAAGAAATGTAATTACAACTATTAATAATAGTGGGATATCAGAAATTTTTAATCAAATAAATAGAATAGTATCAGAAAATCCAAATGCAAGTATTATGGATATTATTTCGCAATTATATAAGGCATCAACCGAAGGTATATATAAACAAATACTCCAATATGTCTGGAATAATTTTTCAGATATGCTAAAGTATGGTGGAACAATAGTTATGAGTTCTTTAGTTGCCCATCCACTTGTTACTGCATTTATTCTTAAAAGTGCTTATGAAATAGGACAATTAATATTTAAACCAAAAAAAGGATTTTTAGAATCATATTTACATGATCGCCAAAATAGTATAGGAACAAAAATATTTTTACATATTGCAAGAAAAAAATCAAATATTACTGTTTTATACAATTATAAACAATTTTTTGAGGATGCTAGTGATTACATCTCTTTCTTTTTAAAAGACATGAAAAATATCAGCAAATTATATACTTATTATGCTGACTCTGGTTGTGCATTGCCTGGTTATAGTAGTACAAGCTTACATGGATTAAATAAAAGCTTGAAAAATAAACAACTATTAGTTAAATCAGATTTGACAACTTATCCTGAAAAATGTATTAGATATTATTATACAGAATATACACAAGATCAGAATTTATTTCATACTGATTTAAATAATTTAGTTATAAATGAACAAAAATGGTGGGTACAAATAGCAGAGGTTAAAAATAATGAAACTTGGTTAAGTGATCCAAGAAATTTTGTTTTACGCTCAATTGGAAATTATTCCCGAGGTTATATGTATCATAAAGCTGTATGGAATCCTAGTAAGAATAATTATGAAATAGAGATTTTTGACAAAACGGGTAGTAATATAATTATTGTTAATGGAAGTGCAGAAAAAAATATATTAAATTTAGATTTGTTTATAAACGATGTAGAATTTAATAATAAAATTAAAGAATTTACATGTCCAAAATTCAAATTAATATTAATACAATTAATTTTAATGAGATGTGGTTATATATTTGATAATGAACAGGGACTTGTTAAGCAGGCTCATTACATATATGATAACAATAAAACACCTATATCCATAGCAGGCAAAACAATTGAACTAAATATTTCAAAAACAAACAATAATGGCTCTAAAACAAATGCAACACATGGATTTTTACCATTTGTATATAGTATTTCTGAATTTATGGGATTAAATAATTTTGCAATGTATTTATCAATGTTAGGATTAAAATATGAATTATTACATGAAAATGATAATAATATTGCATCAGTTAATAATAGAGTTTTAGAACATGCATATCCATTAGTTGAATTACCTGATAGAGAAAAATTAGCTAAACTTATACTAAAATTACATTCAACAGGAGATGTTGATGCTCAAACAAGATTATTTGATGTTATACTAAATGCAATAATCCAAATGCCTATCTTTAAAGAACATCCAATTTGTATATTATTACATCCAAATATCACGGAAGGTATTGATGGAAAGTATAATCCTGCTATTTTATTAATGGATGTACCACACACTTATGGTGATTATGAACAATTATGTGGTCGTGTATTAAGATCATATGCACCTCCTGGATATAATAAAACAGAGGTTCCTAAAAAATATATTTTACAATATTTAACATATAATGAAAATAACTTGAAAGATATTGTAAATAGTCGTTTTGAATTCATCAAAAAAGAGGAATCAGCAGGTGAAGGATTTTTATATGATAAATCTGGAAATATTAGAGCAGGTATTATCACACAAAACCAATCAAAACGACTCAAAGTAAAAGATTATAAACCATTAGATAATATTATATCTGAGTATATCTCATTGATATTTAATCCAGGAAGAGTTAAATATCCTAATACACAAAAAGTAGTTAATGCCACTGAAATAGGAGCTAGAATTCAAAATACAAAAAATGTATTGCAAAACTTGATGATTAGAGCAGGATATAATACTCCACAAAAATGGTTTTCATATTTTTTCAATAAATATAAATTATCTGGCACAGCACATTATACTTTCATAGGTTATATGTTTGATCGTTTGCGATTAATTCCATACCTTACACAACCATCATTGGGTGTTGCATTACAAACTGAAAATGTTTTTTTAATGAGAGATAGTGTTGAATATTATAATGAAAGATTAGAAACATGGACAAATAAAAAAATTATTGAGCAATTAAAACAATCTCAAAATACATCCGAGTCATCTGCATTTATTTCATCAAAATCAATGTCACGAGAACAACAACTACAAGCAAATAAAGATATTAAGAAATTACAAATAATATTAGATCAAGCATTCCATGAAGATTTAATAACTACAAGTTATGATATATTAGCCTTAAAAGAAATTAATATAGTTGAATATCAAATTAAATCATTTGTTAATTTATCAATTGATTATGAAAAAGATGATAATTTAATTCTTGATTTATCTAAAGCAAATAAATGTATAGATAATGATTCTGTAAAAAGTTCTGCAAAATGGTGCGATCTTTTATCAAAAACTGATACATGTACGCCTACTGGGCCTGTAAGTGATAAAAAGACAATAATTCAAAATGAAGATGAATTTTTAACTGCATTATCACAATCTGATCCTGAAGAAATTAAATATACATATGCACAATATAATACATCTCGTGGATACACTAATATACCTATACCAATAAGACAACAAGTAATACCAGAAAGTACATTAAGACATCGTGGTGCGAAGGTGGAAGAATCACAGCCTTCATTCTTACAAAAAGGACTACAATTTATTACAGGACGTCGCAAACAAGAAGGTGGTTCAGCTCTGCGTGTCCAGCTACGAAGCAGCGGTCGTCGCACACGAAGAGTCCCTAAAAGAAAATTAAAACACAGATCAACAATCAAATCTAAATCTAAATCCAAAAAATATAATTATCATAGAACATTTAAGCATTGAAGACATTAGAAAATAAATATACTAGCATAATAGTAATGGCAACTAAGACTCGTAAGGCTAAGACAAAATCAAAGTCTGGTATTAAAAGTATTCCTGAACTACGGCGTGCCTTTGAGCATATTGAGCCTTTTGCCCATAAGCTTGCAGCACAAGTTCATAGCAAGAAGCTTACCAAGAGCGCCGCATCCGAATCGTATGCTAAGGAATGGAAGAAAGTCTTCGGTCGCCCCATGAAGTCTAAATCTGCTCAGGCCTCAATTGAACATTATATGTCTCTCGGGAAGCAGCACGGGGGGGACTCAACTCCCCCCAACCCCCTGATTATAGGTGGTGCATATGCATCAGAACCCGCAGAACTCATTAATTCCGCCTCTAATGTTCCCACCACTGCAGCAACACCTTTACAACGTGGTGGTGCAGCCCCAGTCACATGGTCTGATACACAGCCTGGTATTTATTCTGCCCCTACACTTCCTGGTCAAGTAGATGCCGCCGGTTACACTGCCTACGGATCCTTTTTGCCTTATGTTGAAAAAGGATTCTCCGTCGGTA
>JACCDO012400338.1_pt1 | contig 11135 bp, 4 predicted proteins | sample 7446101 | NCBI WGS metagenome assembly JACCDO01 (sample SAMN15323440, study PRJNA562643) | freshwater metagenome | isolation source: river surface water | place: USA:Blue River Watershed | collected 2017-08-16
TAGCAGCCTGCTCCTAAGGCTACTCTCCAAACTTCTCCCTGCTGTGCATCGTGAGCCCCAACATTGGTAGCGAGGTATTTCGACGCTTCAGCAGGGATATTTTCTGAGTCTGCAAAAGACTTACGGCAAAAAAGATTACCCATGCTTCTAACTTACGTTGCGGCTATCAAACGATCTGAAATCTTCAGAAATGGCTCGATGCTGTGCACTTGCAATTGTACCATTTGAAATGTCCCCGAAAGAAGGCCATAATTTAAGAGAAAAGGAAAGGACATTCGACTCTTTCCGGGACAACTCTACCCAAGTTAATCGAAACAGTCTTGTTTTTTCCAAGATAGCGGAAACCTTGACGTCCAAACCTTCTTGCTCCCCTTTATATATTAATTTACAGCAGCGATCCAAATGCATTTTTGCCCCTGTTGTGGCAATCTGTTATTAATAGAGGAAGCTGCCTCTGGATCACGCTTTTGTTGTCCTACATGCCCATATGTGCATGATATTCGCGTTGCTTATAAGACCAAGACCACCATGCCGAAGAAACAAGTCGACGATATTCTCGGTGGTGACACAGCCTGGGATAATGTCGATAAAACATCGGCAACTTGTCCTCATTGTGGACATAAAGAAGCTTACTTTATGCAGGTATGTGTTTTATTATCAACAATAATTATATCGCTAGCATTATGTCAATTTATATGTGTTGCGACTTCATCCTACAATTGTCTTTCCTTCCCTGTTTCACTAATTCCAGTCATCCTTTAAACCACACGTCCAACAACCATCTTGCTTTAAAAGATTCAAATTCGTAGCGCTGACGAGCCCATGACAGTCTTTTATAAATGTTGTAAATGCAAAAAACAATGGAACGACTAATGTCCGATTGAGAAATGGCCAAGTCGAGTGACATGTGGTCTGAATATATTGAAATTTTGTATAAATTATTAAGTAGTTTTCTATGTTTTAGGATTGATTCTTTTAGATTAAAGAATATGTTAGAAATGTGGATTAATAATTCACACCATAATATAAAATATTCGTCAAAGCAAACCCTTGACATGAACGCTTTCATTCTTGAATTCATGCGCCAGCAATGGGGGCGATACTAGACTTCCGCTTCACTGTTCAACACGTTCCAACTTATTGAACGAACATAGTCACATACATCTCGTTTATGGTTTAAAATCCCCAACGATTCTTCTTGGCTTCAAGTTGTATGCGCTGTTCTTTGGCAGTTTTGCGGAAATCGTCTGAATCCGCTGCCACGACTTCGCTCTTGGCTGCCATCACCGTCAGCATCTCTCCTCGCTTCTCCAAGTTCTGCTTAGCTTCCCGCATGGCAGATGCTGCATCAGTCGCTCCAGAACGCGCTGCATTGGTTGCCGCTTTGCTGAATTGTTTAGAGTCTTTGCTACTCTCCGACTCCTCTTCCACTTCGAATTCGGCTGCATTGCCTGCCATTCGTGTTTTGCGATATAACTCCTCTAGATCTGTAGGGGAAGCACTGAGGATGCTGAACGGCATGATACTAGCGCGGCGTTTTTCTACTTTCTTTGCAAGTTTTACTACACGCGCTTCCCGACCCGTTAGCAATTGTCTCGCGATTGTTGTAGGACTGGACAGAAAGCCTAAAGTGATTGTGTAAGCCGAAGCATTGCAGCGCGCGCCAGGCTTCCGAGGGGCTTCATTGGCAACAGCAGCATTAAACACGGACGTGCCGCCATTGTTTTCGTCATCGTCCACCTCAAAGGCGAAATTACTGCCCAGTAAAGTGATTTGGCTGACCTGTCGTCCTGACTGCGCCCGCAAATATAAGTTGCCGGTCATCGTAGCAATTGCACTAGTCAACACAACTGGTGACGAAACGTCCCGAACCTTGTCTCCTTGTTCCCCAGGTAAAATGTCGATCAGTGAGCTCGGAGTCAGCGCTCCTACTCCAGGACCTGCGTTCGTGCTGCCAGACTTGGCGTCATTCGCATGGGCGTTCGCGAGCACGCTGAAGATACTGGCTAAAGAGATAACTCCGGCATTTCCGCGAGAATTGGCGAATAAAATATGTATGTTGGTGGCGCGCTGTCGACCTTCAAGGTCGATGAACTTTCCACACTTGCAGACGTCCCTTGGCAGCAGCAGCGCGGTGGCGGATATGATACGTGCATGTGAGATGCGGTACTTTACAATGCGACTGGCACTTACAGTGGCATCGGAGCTATAAGCAGTGCTTTTGGTATCAACAAGAGTGAAAGTGCGAAGGTCGTAGGCAACGATACAGCGCCCGAAGACTACGACGAATACCAAAGGCGGCTCACGCTCGGATGGCATGCTACCCGCCGCGCTATACAGGCCGATCGCACATATATTGGCACTGCCTACTTCATTACTGCGTTCCCATTGAGCTTCAGTAGATTCTGAAGTAAAAGCCTGCGCCCCAAGCCCTTGAGTCTGACGCGACGCAGGTGACCGTGTCGCGCCGGAGCTGTTCTCCAGAGGATTACTGCTGTAGGCAGCAAGGAGCAATGGAGCAGTTTCACCAGCACAAATTTGTATTACAGCACATTGTCCTGATGCCAAGATTACATAGAGTGCAGGTTCTAAGACCGGGAAATGCGATCCCTGTGAAGCGGTGGATACCCTGACACCATACCATAAATGCGCGACAGCTCCTACGGGCCGCACTTGCGCTAAGCCAAAGAGCTGCTGCAAGGGAGACAGCCCATCGGAGTCTCCTTCGCCGGAATCAGATGAGAAATGTGGCATCGATGCCACTGAGCGCTCTAAAGACTCTGTGTAATACAATCGTCCTTCTTGGGTACCAACGACAAGCCTAGCGGCAGACTCTGAAGCCGATGACGGAACAAGCAATAAACATGTGACATTTTGATTTTTACCAATTGTACCTGCGAAAACTTCCCGCAGAACCACTCCTGGCCACACACCCCAAACGTTAATGCGTCCCGCACCATCGGACCATGCGATGAGACCGCGGGTGTCGTCCCGCGTTATGCAGGTGACTTGCGTCTTTCGGGACGTCTTACTGCTGCCAGTAGAATCATTGGCTGAAGTAGGAGAATCAGTGGTGTTAGTACTAGTCCCTTGGCCAGCACCTTTTCCGTGAATTATAAAAGCATTCCTCCAGACGGAGGCGGTGACGTTGCTCTGAAGGTGCGGGTATGCCGCGGCCCACACACATAGAGTCCCACACTCATAGCCGGTCACAAAGAGATCCTGAGCATCGCGGCTACTTCCTGCTAAGACAGGCTCACATAAATGCAATCTGTTCTCTTGTGGATGGTTAGCCTTGGCAGCGTTGTTCTTGAATGGTGAAGCCGCTCGCTGTGTGTGCACTGCCAGCGCTGCAGAGAGCGTACCGGGCTGTTCAAACATGCGCGTGCGACTAACTGTAAATGCGTCCATTGCTGTTACGCGGCTTTTACTAAGTACGCTAAAGCCTACGCCATTCAGAGCCCCTGGGGGCGACATCAGGACCTCCGTCAGATGGCGCGGGTGCGGAAGCATGCCAACCTCAAGCGACCAAGAGGACATGACAGAAGCTGGACACGCTTGTAGGCGCAAATTTTTCATAGGAGACACCTTATCCATGTCTAGATTTGTTTCAGCTTTACCTTTTACAAAGAGATTCTCCGCGTATCCAAGGGCCTTGTCCACCCCCTGAGCGGAGTGTTCAGGGACATCTTGAGTGACCAACACGAAAGCTATGGTAGGAGTAGTAGAAGCGCTAATTAAAGGTATAGGAATTGCAGCAATAGTTTGCTCCTGTGGGACCTGTGGTATGGGCAAGAGGTCGGACAGAGAAGGTGCACAGCGGCCATCATTTGCAGCAAATTTGAGAACGATAGCTGCATCCCGTTGCAAGGAATAGGTGTTCACATCGGCTCGGCATGATGTGCGAAGGCCATACTCGCCGTCTATCGACTCCAGGAGGTGGTTATATCCTCGCAAAAGTACAAGCAGACATCCAGCCCCTGGGTCCCCTTCCGTCTGTGGGGCAAGCCACTGCAGGTCAGCGATTCCGACACTGCCCTCCAAGCTCCCATCGCTGCTGTCGGCTACTGAACCTGCGGTCGTCCAAGCCAAAGCGGCATATTGCTTGTTCAATTCAAGCACTACGATACAATCTGATGTGCCAATGATATCATCTTTGCCGGTGTATACAGTGCCTTTGACGGCATCGGCCGCACGGGCGGCTGAATCGGACGCTGTATGTTGCAAAGCCACCATAACATACGCACCCAAATGCTCCCAGACCATAGAAACAACTGGCGATACCATTGTATACCGTCGTTGGGGCTTGTTTGACCTCATGTCATGCAAAACAACACAAGGCAAAGGCCGGGGGGTACCAGTACCACTAGGCGGAGGGCGATCGAAGGCGATAGCGAGATACCTCTCGTCATGTGGACACAAGGCAATAGCTGTTATAGGCGCACCAGAAGAAACACCTGTATTTACGCGGAAATCGACAACGCGCAGGTTTGGTTTGGTAGCTTCAAAGATCAAAAGGTCGCCTGTACTCATGCCCACATATGCATATGGTTTCCCACCAGCTTCGTCAGTATGTACTGCACTTAATCGCGCTGGCGAGCCTTTCGGACCTGCAACACCACTATAAGCACGTAAATCACGTGCAGGAAGGCAGGTAATTACTTCTAGACTAAGAATATCAATTTGTAGCAGTGCTCCACATCGCAGGCTGACCAATAACCATTCTGAACCCAGAGTATGTATGCCTGTCACCAGATAAGGTTTACCACTATAAACGGATTCCGCACCGCGTTCCGCCTCTTCAGTGGCTCCATAAGCTTCTAATACAGGAACCAAGTCACATTCCATCTGAAAACCTTGACCATAGACAATAACAGAACCTCTACTTGTACCAATAACAAGAAGAGCAGTTCGCACATGATAATGCACAAAAGAAACATCTCGCGGAATACCTTTGAGTCCATTCCGAACGGGACGGATGCGGTCCTGGAGGCAGAGATCGCATGTAGGTACTTCCCTATTTGATAAATCAATTACTGATTTAAAGGGACCCGGAGCCGCGCTAGAACTCTTTTCTTTGCCACCAAATATGCTAGTGAACATTGCTTGTCGACGTTTCTCAAAGTTTTTGATTTTCACGACACAATGACACGTTGAAAAAAAAACATTGTGGAATTTTTCAAAGGACTGACTAAATCAACGAAGGGGGGAAAGAAGGAACTTTGAGATAAAAAGAATGAAAAAGCTCAAGCATCTGGAAACTGAACTGCAACAAGTAGATCCATTTGAATCTCCCAAGATTGAGCTCGAGCAAATCCCTTCATCTCCAGCCATCGCGGCTCGCATGATCTTCAGCGCAGAAAGCCAATATGGTGATATAACAGGGAAAGTTATCGGCGACTTCGGATCTGGTCCAGGGATACTTGGAATTGCATGTTGTATGCTAGGGGCTCAATCAGTCCTAGGTTTAGAGGTGGACAGTGAAGCGCTTGAGGTGGCATGGATAAATGTGCATAAACTCGGGATAACATCAATTGATTTCGTCCAATTAGATATACAAACATTGTCATTAAATGTCCAATCAAACGGCCAATTGCCATTTGACACAGTTGTCATGAATCCTCCGTTCGGAACACGGAACGCAGGTATCGATACAGTATTTGTTGAACAAGCAATGAAATACGCAAATGTCATATATTCTTTGCACAAAAGTAATACGAGAGATCACTTTATACGGTTGGCAAACGCATGTGGATTTAATCTGGAGGTAGTTGCCGAGGTGAAGTACGTAAAAAAAGTCGATTCTCTCTGTTTAAATTGAGCCTTACTCCGCAGTAAGGGAACTGAATCGAAGTTAGACCTTTAAATTCCATCAAGCGCATCTAACGGATATTTTTTTCTGCCATACTTTTTTTACTGCATTCAGATATGATATTCCGAAAACCTTCAAATATCACAAGGATAAAAGCAGAGATATCCCTGTAGATCTGCTGCGCTTCAGCAGAAGCAAGCCTGCCGCCGTGCTCTCCTCGCTAACCCCTTCTCCAAAGCCCAATGATGCCCCGCCAGCATTATGTGCAGAGCTCGACCAGCATTAAACAATTGGCTGAAGATGGTGTGCTCGTTATGCCACGATTCGAACTACTAACAAATCCTCAGTCCTATAGAGCTGCTGTACTGAGGCGAGGTAGTCAGGAAGATTTGGCGCCGATGCCGCAGGTTGGCATGTGTTATTACTGAAATCTATATGCGCACATTGTTTTTATAATTTACTATACACACTGCAATTACATCGATAGGAACAGCGCCATAAGAGATTCGTTTCTCCTGGCTCGCGACATGGCTTTACAGCAAGATTTTGTACTTCTCTGACGACGGTACACGATTCAAAACAACGCGTCCATCAAATGAAACAGAGCAAAAAGACCAAGCATCTGCTAAGCTCCACGCCAAAGAGTACACACTGTCAGAATGCTGGTCAATGCATCGTATGCGAAGATCGGGAGGGTCCAGTGACATGGAGTCGTCGCTGTCGTCGTCCTCCTCTGTTGACACGGTAGTCCCTCTACTGCTACGACTACTGCTGCGAGTGCGACTGTTGCTTAGACCGCTTTTGCTGCTGTTTGCATCGGATGCGTCAACTTCGCCGCCGAGCCATGGAGAGCTGGAGCACGAGGCAACTCTCCATAAATTGACTGCGTTGTCGGTACCAGCACTTAATAGGAGCTGATCGTGGAACGGGTTATACCTGCACGTCACTGCCCAGTGCGAGTGACCTAGCAGGGTGCGTACTGGTCCTTTGCCTACACTTCGGGAGTCCCAGCACCGCACCAAGCGATCCTCACCGCAGGTGATGAAGGCCTCGGGCTTGTTCGGATTGCAATCTACATCCTTCAGAGCGAATCCAGAAGCTGCAGCTTGGAAACTTGAGGTAACGGTGCATGCACGCGTATCAATGAAGCTTACATTTGAGCCTGATGTTGCGATACAGCAGTTTGAGTTATGCGGGTCCCAGGTCGCAGCATCACACTCTTTGCCGGAGCCGGATTCAGAATTCGACATAATTTCAGTTTTGATATCGCCACTATTCCCTTGCCCCACCAAACATGTCTCTATATCTACCTCCATGGTATCTGCAACGCGTTCTTCTGCTATATCTTGTATGAGCACCCGTCCTCCACCGCTGGTGAGGAGTTTGGTTCCGGCACCGTTCCATCGAATAGAATTTGCGAATGGACGCGATGAATTAATATCTTTTAAATTACACACATTCAGCAGATCTTGCTTATCAGGGGTACCCGCCATTACAGCATTGCTGACTGAAGTAACTTCTTCGCCTGGTGACTCGTGGTCTCTCATACGCCAGAGGGTCACACCGTGTTGACCTCGTTTATTTACATGAGAAGAAACCACCAGCCTTTGGTCACTTGGGCTTCCTGCAAGGCACCATACTTGATCTGGATGCCGATACAGTCCCGATAGGTTTAATATCCCATTTTCTTCATCAAATTCGAGCAATGATAATTCATTATCCTGTGTTATACTGCATGTTCCAGCTAGCCAACGATGTTTATCTGAACTTGAAGTAGCAATGATACTCCTAGAGGAGTGATTCAACGCGAACACGCACTCTGAGTTATACATTCTCAGAAAGGCTTTTTTTTAAAAAAAACTCTTCTGGGCCAGCAAAAATTTACACTCCGGAAACTGAGAAATCGGAGAAGAGCCGTGAGAATTTTTATCATATGTGCCGTATTTGACAGAAAATAAAGTGTATTTTTGTTATCATTTGCAATAGTAATGTTAGAAGTAAGCGAGCAGTCGCCTGATGTCGTAGATGAGCTTACTCGACAGTTAGAATTACATCAAGAAGCTAAAGAGTTGCTCTTCAAGCTCGAAAATGCGCCCAAAAATATCTCGAAGCGCGGCAATAAACAACCACTATCAGATATATCCTCAGAAAAGAGAAATGACGAAAAGCAATCACAGGGGTCTGTAACAAACCTGACTCCTAACCTTGAATCTGTTGAACCAAAACATAATCGGATCCCCGATGAGTTTAAATCAGATATGAGCAATTCCGAGAGCATTGATATTTATTCATCTTTTAATGATGGAATAGAATCTTCATTTTCATCAAAGCGAATTCGACCTACATCTAAAGATCATTCGCTGCTGAATGAGAGGGTGAGCCGACCGTCAGATTTTCCAGACAACGCTGATTCCCAGATCAACTCTAAATCCGGAACTTTTGTGAAAAAGCAAAGCTTTCGTTTTTCTTTACCTGCAGACGATGACTCGATTGGTGGAAGCAAACATGGATACAACGGCTTCGATGCTCAGAGTGACGGAGTAATCGCTGGCAGTAATCCTGAAAGCGGATATTTTTCGCAAGTACCCAGTTATAAATTTCCCAGCCCAAATGATAACTCTAATGCATCAGTAGCGGCTTCTTCCTTCAAAACGCGCGATTCCAATGAACTGCAGATTGCCAGACAATCGACGCAGCGGATGGGGCCTTCGCCACCCAAAGGCTTTCCCTCCTCTAGTGCTTCATTCAGTGCTCAGGTGAACAGCAAAGTTGACGAGGTTGACACTCTGCCAGAAGTGGAAGACAATGGAAGTACACTGACTGCCGTCCATCCCCGCACTCCTACTACTCCGAGTGCTAACTTGAGAATGCCCATAGCTGGGCTGGACACATCACAGCGAATCAGCAGCCCTTTGCGCCCAATCTCACGGGAGGAGGTGCGGCGCATGGTGATACCGACCTACCAGGCCTTGCACAGCATGGAGCCTGAGGCGTCTTCTACCGTTTCCTCGTTTGGCGAGACTCCTTCGACGGTCGTAACGTTACTTCCCTCAAATAACGCAAATCGCACCATCAGTCGTCCATCAACCAACGGGAAAGCTTTTGCGGTCGTGATAGAAAACGAAAGCACGGACATGGAGCTATCGAATGAGGCAATCGCCTTGACGGCTGATGTGGACCCCGGCATCGGGGATCTCTTTCAACACCCTTTTTACAGTGAACCAGGATCTGTGGACACCAATTCATCGAAATTAGAATTTCCTTCGGATCTGTTCCGAGACCGCCCCGGTACCCACGAGCGTCCGTCGTCTACACAAACAAAGTATATGAGCTTATACGCAAACGATTTGCCTATCAATACATTACGATTGCAAACACCTAAGGCGGTGTTGTTGAGTCAGGAAGATGAGTTCGCCGCAGATTTGGAGCTGTCCCATCGCTCGGTGGCGTCAGACCTGACGGCAGATGGAGTCAGCGTGCGGTCCGGTGCGGATGCATGGCGGCCGATGCGCCAAGTACGGGGCACCATGCACACGGCGCTCCATCCCGCGGGCTCTCATCCAAATGCAGGTGCCTCGTCGGCATTGCCGTTCCCGTTCAAGCAGCTCCCGCCGGTCATCCCACACGTGGACGCACACGTGTCCAACCCTCACATGCACTTCGACCAGCTAAAGACGAAAGTGCTGACGGCAGACGAAGAAGCGCTATATAAACTCAAATTGAAATATCTGAAAAGGCAGAAGAAAAAGGAAGCGGCAGCAAGGCGGGAATTGCGCTCTAGATTGCAGAAGCAGGAAGAGGAGGACTCCATTATCGCCGAATTCTCACACATTCAAATTGACGCAGCTATGCACTATTTTCATTCCATGTGTGTCGGACTGTCGCAAAGGACACAGCAGCATAAGTCACAGGAATCTTCCCCTGCATTGCCATGGGCACCTTCCGAGGTGGGAGCCGGGGGACCTTCAGGGGAGATTCGTCTCAACGAGCTCGAAGCCGTCGTGCGGAAGTACCGCCGTGCGCAAGTGTCCCAGGAAGAAGAACAACAAGGACGTGGACTGCTTGTGAGTCTGGAATGGCTGTTGGAGCAGTTGGACATGAGCCCCATGGCCTGGTTCGAGTTGACGGACACGACGCGCGTCAATAAGCAAAAGCTCGCCGAAGACACCACGATGACCTCCCACGAAAGCTTCAGATTTGAGTCGTTCAAAGCAGCCCACACACAGATGTCCCATACCAAGGGAAATGGTAAGTTGTCATATCAAGAACTTGTATTAGGAATTGATATGCTTTGTGATAAATTGAGTGAAAAACTAACATATCAGGCAAACAAAGGCTTGAAGAGCTATGCACATTTGGGAGAGGCGCTCAAAGAGATCCCACCAGGGAGCAGTGGGAGCCCTGGTGGGCTGCGGCGGCAACAGCGGCCGACCAAAGTTGTGGTGCCGTACTGGAAGAGATCGGATATTCATGCATTGTTAAAGTTCCTAGATCCGAATAGCGACGGTGACATCTCTGCAGAAGAGTTGCAACTGGCGTTTCAGCATCTGCATGGCGAAATGCACTCACGGCAGTTGATGGCAGAGGCGGGTCCAGTGGTGCGACGGCTGGTGGATTACCTACACACCACCCACTTGACTGTAAGAGATCTGTTCCGACTCATCGACACTGATAGAAGCGAGACCATTAGTGCCCAGGAGCTGTTCATTGCGATGAAGTCAATGCGCTCAACGGTAGCGCCTGACCACGACGAACGCAGCGTAGGCTCCGTAGGCCTTTCTTCGATCGGCTCAATCGGCTCACAAAGCATGCTCGGGCTGCGCTCCGACACTCTCAGTGTCGGTAACTCCGGCATCATGCGGCAGTCAACGGACTTCAGGTCACCTTTCCACTACGTTGACGGCTCGAGGGCCGTATTGGGCTGTGCAGCGTTTGGGAAACAGCAGCCATCTATTACACTGACGAAGGTCTATGATCTGGTTAAATTGAACAAAAAGGCCAAATTCTTGGACTCATTAAAAGACCCCAGGCGCAGTCAAAGCCCAGAAAAACTGGGAAAACCGTTGGTCGGATCGACGCTCGACAGAAAGGCTGCGCCATTGGTGGCGTCGAGTCTGTCGCGCTTGTCTCGTCTGCAATCGAAATTGACCAATGATTCCAATATCAACCTTCGTGCACATTCTATAACCTCGCGTGGTCGTCAGCACCAGCAACCTATAGCGGACATAATTAATCACAGCGACCCGCGAAGCAAGGTGACATCTGCTGCATTGCTCGATCCTAAACATCGCAAAAAAGTTGACCACTACACTATGTTGTGGGA
>JACCDO011432507.1_pt1 | contig 11133 bp, 12 predicted proteins | sample 7446101 | NCBI WGS metagenome assembly JACCDO01 (sample SAMN15323440, study PRJNA562643) | freshwater metagenome | isolation source: river surface water | place: USA:Blue River Watershed | collected 2017-08-16
ACTATTCGTGCATCAGTTGGTCAATATTTAGTAAGTAAATATATTAATCAACATACTGATTGTAAAGTAGTTTTAGTAGGTGAAGGACCTGATGAAGTATGTTCATCATATTTATTTAATTTCTATGCACCAAATGGTCAAGAATTAGATAAATCATCAAAAGAATATGTTCAAAAGATTCATATGTTTGATGGAAGAAGAGCAGATAGATGTGTTTCTCGTTGGGGATTAGAAGCTCGTGTTCCATTATTAGATCCAGAGTTTATTGATGCTTATTGGACTATTGAACCAACATTAAGAATGCCTGCTACATATAATATAGAAAAATATTTATTTAGAAAAGCATTTGATAATGAAAAAACTATTTTATTACCGAATGAAGTTCTTTGGCGTAAGAAGGAAGCTTTCTCAGATGGTGTTAGCAGCAAGGAGCGTTCATGGTTCCAAATGATTCAAGAATATATAGATAAGAAGTTTGAAACTAATGATTATAAATTACCTGAAAATGTATTTACTCCTCCTACAAAAGAAGCTCAATATTATTTATATAAATTTATTGAATATTTTGGTGTTAATAGAGTTTCTGTTTTACCTCATTATTGGCAACCTAAATGGACTATTAAAGAAGGGCAGAATTTTATTGACCCATCTGCTAGAGTATTAAGTGTATATTAATTATAAAAATTGAAAATTTTATATCTATAATAATGATTATTAATATATTATGTTTCTCATTTGCCTACCAAACATACCTCATGATTATATTAATGTATTATCTAATGATTTTAATATAATTATTGATAAAGTTAAAGCATGCTTTATCAATAATTATTATTTTTATATTGTTGAATGTAATTTAACTTCTGCTGTATCATTCTCAGTAAATTCATATAATGGTGAAAAACATTTTATAACAAAATATTTAAATGATTATAATTATAATATGATTTTAATCTACAAATATACCTATGATGCTGGAATTGCTACTATTTTCCATAAAGACCATAATCATATAATTGCTCTTATTAAAGACGAAATAATTAATCTGAATTATAGTAATCGAACATTGGTTGCATTATAATTAATTATATACAATTAAATTATTAAAAATAGCATGTTCTTTCTTGGTATTAAAAACTGCAATTAATTGATTATTTATATTAATATTATAAACAATAATATTATTTTTCATATCAATATTATCAAAAATTATTTTATTATTAGAACTATAAATAATATTATTATTATTTATTTCAACATAAAATTGCTCATTGTCTTCTACATATAATTCTAATAATTGACCATAATTATGAATAATGATGCCTCCATCACTTGTCTTTGGGTCTCTACTAATATTAAGTTCAAATCGTTGCATTATTAATAATAATATTAATAAATATTTATATAATATTATTAATAAAATATTTAAATAATAATAATTATAAATAATAATGAGTTTAATAAATCTAAGTAAACTACCAAAACATTGTTTCACTTCATTAGTCATACCACATATACACAATTTTCAAGATGAATATTGTTTTTTTAATAATTATAATATGACTATTAAAAATAATAAATTTAGACTTGAAAGTAAATCATCATATAATTATAGTATATCTGAATTAAATAAAACTATTATATTTTATACTCATATTACATCATTAATTAATAAACAACAATTTGATATTCATGAAAGAATTACAATTAAAAATAATTCTAATAATAGCCCTATAGATAATTATTTAAATTATTCAGTTAATATTATTAATAATAAACCATTAATTTATTCAATTAAATGCATACAACAACCAATGTCATTTGATTTAATGAAACATTATACAGATGAGATTAAAACTATTTATAAAACATTTGTATAAAGAAATAATATTAATAATATTATTAATGTCTAACAAATGTCCAATTAATATGAGTGAATGGTGTGATTTATTTAAAACAAATGATATAGTAGGAAGGGAAGATGATTGTTGCACAGCAATATGCTGTCCAATAAAAATACCATTGTTATTAATAATTTTACCATGCACATTTTATAATATTTGTATGAATAAATATAATAATAAATATATATGTTAATTTAATGACGGAATTTAATCCAGCAACTATGAATCCTGCGGCAATAGTATTAGATAAATCATTTAATAATTCATCAAATAATATTTGGGAAATATTAATTTTATTTTTAATTATTATAATTATATTTATAATGTTTATAAAAAATAATTCAAAATAAATTATATATATATATGTATATATATAATTTATGGCAGCAGCAGCAACACCAGTTGATTATTCAGAAGCAGCAGCAGCACCAACACCAGCTGCACCAACAGGGGAAAGAGTAACATTAGCTGAATATAGAAAACGAAAACGAATAGCAGATGAACAAGCAGCAAGAGCAACTGCTGAAAGAAAAAGTCTTGCTGAAATGGGTACAGATTATAATAGAATCGATGATTATTATACAAACGATGATACAGTTTATTTACCAATTGATTTTAACTTAAGATTTTCAACTAATAACGAATTAAATGAAATAATTCAAGGATGGAAAGACAAAATTGAAACATATCAAACATATTATAAAGAATTAAAAGAATGTAAATATATTTTAGATAGTAATATTAAAAATAATATAAATATAGATGCAAGTGTTCAATTGTTAATAAATATAGATATACTAATTAACCGTATTCTTGAAAGAATAGTATTTTCATTTGGTAAAATCGTTTTTATATTTTTTACTATTACAATTCATAGTGCTACAGGTAAAATAGAAGAAACCAGAATCAATGAATTTAAACAATATATGAATGATTATAATCCCTTTATATCAGAATACGACCCACAAAATATGAATGAAACAGTTATAAATATAAATCAAAATATTCAAAACATAATAAGAATTAACAACATAAAAATTGTAACACCTGAAGAATTAACAAAACAACGATGTGATGAGTTTATTAAAAAATTAACTGAATTACATACTAAGATTAATACAAAAAAGATAGAAGCATATAGTATTAAAGATACTATAGATGTTCCTTTTGCAAATAATAATATGGCTGCATTAATACAAAAAAAAACAGATGTGAATAAAGAGTTAACTGAGGCACGCAGTGAAATGAATAATTTCTTTCAAACTGATTATAGAAGCTTGGGTTGTGTAGGTGAAAATGCTTATCCAATAATGAAATTACAGGGAGAATGTCATAATCTAATAAAATGTATAAATATTGTATATAATATATTCAATATAGCAATTTATATAATGGAGATAGCTAATGAATATACAAGTGCTAATATAGAACTTAATACAATAAATATTAATCAAACACTTGTATTAATCAGAGATGTTGATGTTTCAAATTTTGAACAATCAGATAAAGATATTATTAATAGTATTAAAGCAAATGCAGAAAAAATGTCCATAATATTTGTTAAATTAACACGTTTATTCATTATATCAGACATAAACGCTTTTGAAGATTTTATTAATACTTTTAGTCAAGATACAGATAATATTACAAATATGTTATATAAAATGACTTTTTTTAAATTTATTGGAATAGTAGTTAGAGACTATATTGATAATACACTAACAACTGTACTAAATACAAGAAATTTTAATGCTTATAAAACAGATATGGGAAAATATTACTCAATTATTGAAAAATTACAAATAAGACTATATCCAAATATTAATGCCTTGCCTGAATTAGAAAGAAACTCTTTAAAATTAATTATATTATCAAATAATGTAATTAAATATTTAGCTGAATATAATGATTTAATAGGTGGAATACCTACAACATCTACACATCTTGAAACATTAGCAAGGAATCTATTACAAACCCATACAGATATTAGAAATTTTCATCAGCATATAGAAACTAACAATCAACACGACCCTATGATTAATAATATAGTAAAATTAAGACAAATTACAACAGGCACAGATGCTTTTGCAAAAAATATAATTATTGAGAGAATACCATCCACACTAAATCTATGGGCATTTATTAATGCTATTGAATTTTTTCAAACATTAATAAATAGACCAGAAGAATTAAAGACAGATTTAAGCGAAAGTTTTATATCATCTACAACGCATCCAGATACTATTACACAAAATACATTAGGAAGATATGGTATTATAATTGATTGTATTAAAATAGGCAGAAGTACTAGAACTAATGAAAGAGGATTATATTTTACTTTAAGAATAGGTGATTTATTAGAAAGATCGTTAGATCCAGCTATTCGAGCAGAATTGAATAGATTGTATCCACATGTATTAAGTCCAGAACCATTTCCACATCAAATAAACCCTTCATGTCCTCAAAATCGATTAATACAAACAAATGTTGGTGCTTTCACGTATACTAATACATTAGTTTCTGCTCTAACATACATAAGCGATTTTCATATAAGTATACATGATTATAATCAACACATACCATCTTATAATCAATCGCATATTAAATTTATTAGAGATAGAATTGAATATAATTATGTGTTATATTTTTCATTAGATAGAAAAATTGATTCTACAATTATTAGTATAAGTGGAAAACAAACACTCCCAATTTTATCAGCTAGTACAGCTATATTAAATATAGACAGCTTAGCAACATGTATTGCAACTGATATGATTACTGGTAAAGCACTCATTCCATCAATACATTATTATGGTATTAAAAACGCATTATTATTTTTCTTAGATGATTTAGCTAAATATTTATCTAGATTAAGTAGAAGATATATGATACCACCATTTAATGCAACAGCAATTATGAATTTAAATGCACCTAAAAATGGAGCATCAGTTAGTTATCAAAAATATATTAAATATAAGACTAAATATCTTGAATTATTAAAAAAAATAAATAAAAATTGATAAATAATGTTCAAATATTTTGCATTATTAATATCACCAGTATATTCTCAATTTAACAATATATATTTTGGTGCTAATTTTATCATGATACTGAAAAAATTACATATTACAATGATATTTATAATATATCATATGAAATGAATTATGATATATATTCTTTAGATTATAATAAAACTATTATAATGTTTATAAAAAATAATTCAAAATAAATTATATATATATATATATATATAATTTATGGCAGCAGCAGCGGCAGCAGTACAACCACAAAAGACTTTTGAAGAGATTATGACTAAAACAAACAAATATGAAGATGATGAAGCTAAACTGATGCAATATATAGAAACCGAAGGTATAACAGATACTAGAAAATATATACCCAGAATTAACAATTTTCGTGATAAACTGAAGGAATACTATAAACTATTAAACAAAATACAGACACCTAACGATATTGGAGAACTTCAAAGAAAACAAATTCTTTTAATAAATAAATTTGAACAAGATATAATAAAACTAATAACAAGTTTATTATTCGATTTTATAATACCAAACGTAAATAAATTGCAAGATGAAGATATTAAAAATATTATTATATATAAACAAATAATAGATGGATATGCTAAAAATGTAGGTGAAGAAAAACAAGCTGAAATTACAAAAATGAAAGAAGAAGCATATGAATATTTTATTGAGATACATGAAGCATTAATAAAGAAAGGTAAAAATATAAAAGAGCTAGCTGAATTTGCTGCTTCACGAGCTTCTTCACGAGCTGCTGCTGCTAAAAGACCTGCAGATTCCTCAGAAGAATATACATCTTATAAAAAATTTGCACCAGAATATGAAGCAGCAGCAGCAGAAGCAGCAGAAGCAGAAGAAGCAGCAGAAGCAGCAGCAGCAGCAGCAGGACACGGAGCGTCAGGATACACTGCACCAGAATATGATGAACAAGCAGCTGCAGCAGCTGCGACAGGATACGGAGCGGCAGGATACGGAGCGGCAGGATACGGAGCGGCAGGATACGGAGCAGCAGGATACGGAGCGGCAGGATACGGAGCACCAGGATACGGACCGGCAGGATACGGAGCGTCAGGAACATCAAATCATGCAATTGAAGCTGCTTTAGACCCTATTAGTAGATTAATTATACGAATATTAAGAGACTATATAAATGAATTATCTACCCCCACTGTAGATAGAGTAGATAGATATTTAGAAGAAATAGAAACATGTATTACTGATGTACAAAACGTGCCAATTGAATTAAAAAGAATCCCTATAATAAAATCATATGTAGATATGATTAATTCAATGAGAGTCTTATTTGTAAATTTGAAGAGTCTAAATCAACTTAGAGCAAATATTGAAGTGTTTTTATCAAGAGGAGAGAGAGCGTGTAAAGAAATATTAACGGGTAAAATACCTATTATACAAAGAGTCAGTTCAGATATAGAACAACTTTCAAGATTAAATGACACAACTATAAATAATGCTATTATAAAAGATATAATAAATAATTTAAATTTAATTATTGCTGATTTTAATCAAAATATAGATGAAACACCTGTATTAAGAACACAAGCTTGTATAAATTTATGGGCATTTATAGATGGGAAAGAATTACGTGAATATATTGAAAATCCATTAAACATTATACAGGATGGATTAACTGATAATTTTAAATCATCATTAATTATAGACAATCCTATGTCTAAATTAGGAAGATATGGTATTATTATTGATAGAATATCAATTGATATACCAGGTCAAATAATTAAAGAAATTAATATAGGAGAACGCAAGAGCGATACTCAAACTGCATTAGATACAAGAAATCCAAGCATAGCTGTTCATAGAATGATACCAGATAATAATAAATATCCAATTGGTGGATTATATATTAATTTAAAAATTGTTGATATATTATATAAACAATTAGCATCAAATGTTACAGCTCATAGCAAATTAACAAAATTATACCCTCAAGTATTAAATCAACCACCACCGCCTGTAGGAACAACTCCACCACCAGCACCTGCACCATCACCACCACTACCTTTTGAAAGACCTACAGGTCAATTACCAGTTCTTAATATATTAGATAATTTACATATATCTATTCATGATTATAATATGATTGATACTTCATTTAATCAATGTCATATTAAATTTAAAATTAATAGGGATGAAATAAATTATCAATTATATTTTTATTTAATGAAAAATATTAAAAATGAAACATTCATAACGATTACAGGGCATAACAAAAGATTTTCAAGACCCAAGATTCTAGAAATAAATGAATTGGCAGAAGATATTGCAAATCAAATAATTCGTAGATATAATTTAAATCCACCTGCATCTTATGGACATTTAAACCCTAATGTTATAAAAATTGGATTTAAATATGCATTTGAATATTTTTTTCATGATTTAGCTAAATATTTATCTTTTACTAGAAAAAGACAAATTCCTAATGATTCTGAAAGAAACAATTTTGATATGATAAATCGTGTGAGAAGAATGAATTCTATTTATATTAATAAACAACTTAATGTTACATATAAAAAATATATTAAATATAAAACTAAATATCTTGAATTATTAAAAACATTAAATAAAAATTGAATTTAAGAACTAACATTCTTTCACCTAATTTATATAAATTGTGTTATGTGCAATTCAAAATCGATATTATCGATTTTGAATTATCGCTAACATCTTTGGGTGTGAAGTTCAAAATTAACAATTTTGAACTGCACATTACTCAATTGCACATTACCCATTTATAAAAAATTGATTTATAATTCTAATAACTAATTAAAATTATTAATAATGTTCAAATATTTTGCATTATTATTAATTTCACCAGTATATTCTCAATTAAATAATATATATTTTGAAGCTAATTTTATAGATAATAAAATAGTATTAGATGATAATGTAACAATTATGTTAGATTTAGAAAAAACAGCAAATAATAATATTCTGGAATATATATATCATGATACTGAAAAAATCACATGTTATAATGATATTTATAATATATCATATGAAATGAATTATGATATATATTCTTCAGATTATAATTATTTAAATATTTCATTAGACATTACTAATATTAATCATATCACATTAAAGTTCAATGAACCATTTAATATTAATAGTTCATTGAATATAATAGAGATTAAAAAATATAAAATTATATTTGATTATAATTCATCTATTTATAATATTGGAAACAATATATATATTAATTTTAATAATTGTAATAAAACTATTTATAATGTTATTATTAAATATATATTATAATGAAAAGCTATCTTATAAATAAATTATTTTATTCAACAAATTCTGATTTAGAAAAAGATTTTGTTATTAAAAAACAAAAAATAGTATTATTAGGAGATGGATTCTTTGCACGTGGATTTTTACGTTATATTGATAATAAAAAATTTACAATTACTCAAATATATAGAGATGAATTTATAAATCCACAAGATATTATGTATTCATTACAGCATAATATTAATTATAAACCATTACATTTAAGAGATTATTTTACAAAACCAGCTGATATTAAAATTCAAACAAATATTAAGGAATTAGATATTTGTTTACCTAATAAAGTTAAAATTAATGATACTTATTTTAATTATAATTATTTAGTTATAGGATTAGGAGCTAATAAATCATTATTTGAATGGAAAAATGAAATTAATAAAATTAATAAAAATAATGATATATTAAGTGTTATTGGAATGGGACCAACTGGAATTGAATTAAGTTGTATATTATCTGAAAATAAAAATATATATTTATTTGATATGTTATCAAAAGATACTATATTTAAAAATAAGGATAATTTATTAAAAATATTAGAAAATAAAAATATAAAAATGATGTTTGAAACTAAATATAATTCAAATTATTCAAAAGATTTTATATTTTGTGGTGGAACTAAACCAAACAATTTAACAATTAATTATAAAACTAATAATTATTTACAGATTAATGATAATATCTATATGGGTGGGGATAGTAATATAAATAATATTAATAAAACAGCTCAAGTTGCTTATCAACAAGGTGTTTATGTTGCTAAAAGATTAAATGACGAGATTGACACTGAATTTAATTATAATCATAATGGATCATCTTTAAATATAGGAAATAAAAAAGTTTTAATTGAAAATCATAAGATAATACCAGATGGAATATATCCAGATATCATTATAAAAATATATTCATTATTTTTTATATAAAATCATGTTTAAAATAAGTAGAATTTTATATAATAAACAATATTTAATGAATTTATTAGAATATCAAAAAATTGGTATAAATCTACAATTATATACTTCAAGATGTGATGTTGAAAGATTCTTTTTAGATCAAGAAAAAAAGAATATTATTAATCTTCAAGATAAATTAAAACAAGGGCATTTATCTTATAATGAAATACATGATCTTATTAAGGATATCCATATAAGTAAAAAATATTGATAGGTATCAACGCTTATCAAAGGTTTTTAGATATATATAGAAAATCTATATATATCTAAAAAAATTGATTTAAATACTAATTGCACTAATATTTTCATATATTAATGCCTCCTAAACAAGTGAAAAAGTCCCCAGTTGAAACTACTACTAAGCCTGCATCTATTAATATTGAGTCTGTTCAAAAAGAATGGGCTGAAAATGTTAAAGAAATTATTAGTATTCGTGAAAAATTAAGCTCTCTTGAGAAACATAATGAAGAATTAATTAAACAATTATGGGAAATTATGAATAAATCACCTGCTAATTCTGAAGTTGTTATTAATTCTAAGGCAACTAATGATGAATCAGATGAAGAAGTTCAGGAAAAACCAAAGCCCACTGATAAAGCAGATAAACCAGCAGCTAAAAAAGTAGTTAAGAAGAAGGAAGTTGAAACTGAAGAAAAACCAAAAACTACTAAGAAGAAGGTAGCTGAGAAACCAGCTGAAAAGCCTGCTGAGAAACCAGCTGAGAAACCAGCTGAGAAACCAGCTGAAAAGCCAAAAGTAGCTAAGAAAGAAGATTCTAAAGCTCCTAAAGGTAAAATTGTTGCTCCTACTAAAGGCACACCAAAACAAGTTGTAGCTAAACAAAATGACTCAGAAAATATTGGAATTGAAGAAACATCTTCTGATGATACAGATATTGATAGTCTCTCAAGTGTTTCATCTGAATCAGATGCTTCAGGCGGTGAAGATGATTAATATTAAACTATTGATTCATAAGAACCTTTCTTATAAAAATAATTAAAATAATTATATAAAATATACAACATAAATATTAAACATAAAGTAGCAACACTTAAGTTAATATAACTGAAAACTTTTATGGTTGTATCCCAATATGTCTTTTTTTTAGTATCACTAGTAACAGTATCACTATATTTTTTATATGTAAATAATTCAGCAAATCCTATTCCTAAAAATAATATTAATCCTATCAATAATATAATAACAATAGGCTTATTATTTTTATTTTTATGTATATTTTGTGGAATATTATATAAACCAATTAATGCTGATACTATAAATATAAAATTAACTAGTAAACCAAATCCAAGACCACTCTCATTTATCAATGAAATTTTCTTTATATCATTATTTTTACTCATATATAATAATATATATAATATTTTCATTTAAAGTTTTATTTATATAGTATATTAAAGAGCAAAAGTTCCAAATTAGGAAATTTGCCAGGTTGGCCGAGCGGTTAAGGCGGTGGATTTAAGTCCCACTGGGCGCAAGCCCGCGTAGGTTCGAACCCTGCACCTGGTACATATTAATAGTTATGTTTTATATTCACTAACATCTTTGGATGTTAGTGAATATAAAACATCATGCCTCATTAACTCAGTTGGTTAGAGTGCTGTGCTTATAACGCAGAAGTCGTGGGTTCGATCCCCACATGAGGTAGTTTTGGCTTTATAGCCATTGGGTTAATAATATCGTAATCCCACTACAAAACGATTTTAAAAAACAAAAAAAATTAGTTCCCGAATATGAGGAAAACTGCTCCGTAAGTGTTAAAGGTTGCATACTAGCCTTCCAAGCTAGGGGACCGGGATCGATACCCGGGCGGAGTACTGTTCTTATGAACTTTGCCCTATTGGCGCAATTGGATAGCGCACTCGCCTTCTAAGCGAGAGGTTGTGGGTTCGA
>JACCDO010242296.1_pt1 | contig 11131 bp, 10 predicted proteins | sample 7446101 | NCBI WGS metagenome assembly JACCDO01 (sample SAMN15323440, study PRJNA562643) | freshwater metagenome | isolation source: river surface water | place: USA:Blue River Watershed | collected 2017-08-16
TCTTCTTTAATGCTTCAGTTAGGCCATCGGCATACGCTTGCATTACTTGGCGGTATCTTTTCACTGAGAAAATCAAGGTGACATTTACGCTGACGCCATTTGCTATCAACTCTTTAATTGCAGGCAACCCCTCAACGGTGGCCGGTACTTTAATCATTAGATTTGGTTTATTGATCTTTTTCCAAAGCGCCAAACCTTGATCGATAGTTGATCTTGTATCTCTAGCAAAGCGAGGATCTACCTCTATTGAGATACGGCCATCGACATGTTTGGATTTTTCATATACTGGCAAAAATAAATCACAAGCTGCTGATACATCAGAGCATGTTAATTCAGTGATAATTTGATCGATACTCAAATCAGATAATCTCTTGATATCTGGTGCATATAGATCTGAGTTTCCGATAGCGGCATTGAAGATACTTGGGTTAGTGGTGACTCCAACAACATTATCTTCTAAAATTAATTTGCTTAACGAGCCATTGCTGAGTCGGGCCCTTGATAAGTCATCTAGCCAAACAGAAACGCCAGCTTTAGAGATCTCAGATAGGCAAGAGCTCACTTTGTGTTCGCAATACTTTCTTTAGCCGCCTTAACAACATTATCTACATTAAATCCAAACTCATTAAATAAAACATTTGCACTAGCTGATGCGCCAAAGTGTTCAAGAGATACTGCAACTCCGGCATCACCAAGTAATTTATGCCAAGGCATTGCAATACCAGCCTCGACGCTTACTCGAGCCTTAATATTCTTTGGAATTACTGATTCGCGGTAACCCTCATCTTGTTCTATGAACCATTCTAAGCAAGGAGCGCTGACTAACCTGGAATGGATACCTTCGGCTAGTAATTTCTCTTGTGCTTTTATTGCCAGGGCAACCTCTGATCCAGTTGCAATTAAAATAATTGAAAATTCTTTAGAGGTGTCTAGAAGTACGTAAGCTCCTTTGCTAACGCCCTCTGCAGAGCTGTACTTGCTGCGGTCAATTACCGGAAGATTTTGTCTGGACAGAGCCAGTCCAACTGGTTTTGCTCGATTAATTATTTCTCGCCAAGCGATCGATACTTCATTCGCATCAGCAGGCCTTACTACTGCAAAGTTAGGGATAGCACGTAAGGCAGCTAAATGTTCGACTGGTTGATGAGTTGGCCCATCCTCACCTAATCCGATCGAGTCGTGACTCCAAACATATGTGACCGGTAGATCCATGAGCGCTGATAAACGCACCGCACCTCTCATGTAATCGCTGAAAACTAAAAATGTTCCAGCAAATGGTTTTGCAATACCGTGCAATGCAATTCCATTTAAAATTGCGCCCATAGCATGTTCGCGAATGCCAAAGTGAATAATCCGGCCGAATGGATCGGCATTTTTCATCTCAGATCCATTTGGTAAAAATGAATTACCGCCCTCAATAGTTGTGTTATTGCTACCGGCTAAATCAGCTGAACCGCCCCAAAACTCCGGAAGCGCTTTTGCTATCTCTTGAATTACTTTGCCTGAAGCAGCCCTGGTAGCAATCTCTTTCTCGATGCCAAAGGTTGGCAAGGAGTTTGCCCAGTTATTAGGTAATCGCTTATCAATGATTCTTTCAAGCAATTGTGCTTGAGTTGGATTTTCTTTCTGCCACTCAATAAATCGGGCATTCCATTTTGCAAAAGTTTGCGAACCACGCTCTTTCACCTTTCGAGTGTGATCTAAAACTTCAGTAGAAACAACGAAGGAAAGTTCGGGATCTAAACCTAAAATTTTCTTGGTTTGCGCCACCTCGTCCACGCCAAGAGCGGAGCCATGTGATTCGGCAGTTCCCTGAGCCTTTGGTGCCGGCCAAGCGATAACGGAGTGCAATCTAATCAAAACAGGGTGATTTTTTTCCTCAGTTGCTTTGATCATCACCTTCTCTAACAGCTCTCGATCTACATCACCATTTGATTTAACTGGAACTTCAAATACCTTCCAACCGTAAGATTCATATCGCTGCGATACATTTTCATCAAAAGCAACATGAGTATCGCCTTCAATTGAAATACGGTTGTCATCATAAATAACCTTAAGGTTGCCCAGTTTTTGCGTTCCGGCCAGGGATGATGCTTCGGCACTAACACCTTCTTGCAAATCGCCATCTGAGCAGATAACCCAAATATTATGATCAAATAAATTTGTTTGATCCTTTGGATCAAATAATCCCTTTTCATACCGGGCGGCCATCGCCATTCCAACTGCATTGGCAACACCTTGACCAAGTGGTCCAGTTGTAGTTTCTACGCCAAGTGTGTGTCCGTACTCAGGATGTCCGGGAGTGAGCGAGTTGTGTGTTCTAAAATTTTTCAGATCATCTAGTTCAACGCCGTATCCTGATAAAAACAACTGTATGTAAAGGGTTAAGGATGAGTGGCCACAAGAGAGAATAAATCTATCCCGTGCAATCCAATTAGGATTATTTGGATCATGTTTTAGTATGCGCTGAAACAAGGTATAGGCAACTGGTGCAAGTGACATAGCGGTTCCAGGATGTCCATTACCTACTTTTTGTACAGCATCCATCGCAAGCGCTCTTGAAGTTACAACCGCCTGATCATCTAATTTGTCCCAATCTTGCATTATTTGGCCGCCTTTCCACTTATCAATCTAATATCGATTACCTTGAATAAGCTCCAAACAGCGATCCAAACGAAGGTAGAACCCAGAAGGTGAAATCCAACTAACAACTCAGGTAAACCTGTGAAATATTGAACATAACCAATTAAACCTTGCACAAAAATCGTTAAAATAAACAACTTCATTCGAGGCAAAAGAGGTTTAGCCTCTCTTTTGGCAAGTAAATAAGTTATTAACACCAGCACAATAAGTGCAATAACAAGATCAGCATGTATTACGGAAACCATTTGAGTATTAAATCCAAATCGTTTTGCAGTTTCATCGCCTGCATGAGGACCGGATCCAGTAACTATTGTGCCAGCAACAAGTACTGCAAAAGTTAAAAATACTTGAAATCTAATTAACTGAGCGAGCAGAGGGGTGGTGCTTTGTTTTTCATAACCAACAATTTCGAATCGGAGCGAGGAGGCTCCAGCTATTAAAAGGATTGAAAGTAGATAATGACCAGCAACTGGAATGGGATTTAATTCAGTTAATACAGTAATTCCACCCAAGATAGCTTGTCCAAAAATTCCTAGCACTTGAAAAACAGCTAGTATCCTTAATCTTTTTTTATTTTCCAGGTTTTTGCTTAATCTGATTGTTAAAATCAATGCCGCAACCGCTGTAAAAAAAAGTAGGAATGTTAGTAATCTGTTTCCAAATTCAATCCATGCATGAAGTTGTCCTTCGGCCTGGTGTGGAACTGGGGTATATGAACCTGGAGTGCACTCTGGCCAAGTTGGACAACCGAGTCCGGATCCAGTCAGTCGAACCGCTCCGCCAGTAACAATCAGCGCTGCTTGCAGAAAGAGAAGCAAGGTAAAGATGCGGCCTTTTATTGATCTTCGGCTCGCAATCATGTTTTAAGCCTATTAGGTATCGCTACCCGCTGGGTTGATTGGCAGGCTCGAGTTGGGCAACCTCACACCATATTTATGCCTCTTAAGTGGCGCCCGGAGGAGAATTACGCAACCCTTATGTTGTGAAAAGATTAGAGGCTGACAAGACTCGTGACCAGGTGGCTCGCGCCATTTTAGAGAGTGGCCCTGCAACGGCGGTGGAGTTAGCTAAGCGATTGAAGATAACACCGGCCGGCATCAGGCGTCATTTGGACTCTTTAATTAATGAGGGCGTTTTAAGTTCAAGAGAGCCATATCAAGGAGCAACATTAAAGGGCCGAGGTCGCCCTTCTAAAGTTTTCGTAATGACAGATTTCGGACGTGAGAAGTTTGAGCACTCTTATGATGATTTAGCTGTCGCTGCTTTAAAATTTATGGGTACAAAAAATGGCGCTCACTTGGTTAAGGAGTTCGCCCAAGTTCGAGCCGCAGAGATTGAACGCAAAGGTTTAGAGATTAAAAACTCCGATAAGAGTATTAATGAGAAATCAAAGGCACTGGCTAAGTTGTTAACCAAAGAGGGCTTCGCTGCTTCATCTAGAAAAAAGGGGTTAGGTGAAGAGGTATGCCAGCACCATTGTCCTATAGCCCATGTTGCATCTGAATTCCCTGAGTTATGTGAGGCAGAAACAGCAGCGTTCTCAGCAATTTTGGGCACACATGTTCAACGTCTAGCAACCATCGCACATGGCGATGGTGTTTGCACCACATTTATTCCATCTATTTCACCAATCACTTCAATGAAAAAACGAGAGAGAGCCAACGCATGAGCCAGATCGCACACCCAGAGTTAGAGGGCATTGGTAAGTATGAGTACGGTTGGTCAGATAAGAATGATGCTGGCTCCAATAGCAGACGAGGTTTGAACGAAGAGGTTGTTCGCGATATTTCTGCAAAGAAGAGTGAACCACAGTGGATGTTGGATCTGAGATTAAAGGGACTCTCACTTTTCGAGAAAAAGCCAATGCCATCTTGGGGTTCAGATTTATCTGGAATCTTCTTCGACACCATTAAATACTTTGTTCGCTCTACTGAGAAGCAAGCAAATACTTGGGAAGATCTGCCAGATGATATTAAAAATACCTATGATCGCTTGGGTATTCCTGAAGCGGAGAAAAAACGCTTAGTATCTGGCGTTGCAGCTCAATATGAATCTGAGGTTGTTTACCATTCAATTCGCGAAGATTTAGAAAAGCAAGGTGTTCTATTCCTGGATACCGATACAGCTTTGCGCGAACATGAAGAGTTATTTAAAGAGTATTTCGGAACAGTTATTCCAGTTGGAGATAACAAGTTTGCCGCATTAAACACCTCTGTTTGGTCTGGTGGATCATTTATTTATGTACCAAAGGGCGTAAAGGTTGATATTCCGCTCCAGGCATACTTCAGAATTAACACTGAAAATATGGGACAGTTTGAAAGAACCTTAATCATTGCGGATGAAGATTCTTACATTCATTATGTAGAAGGTTGCACAGCACCGATTTACTCATCAGATTCTCTGCACTCAGCTGTTGTAGAAATCATTGTAAAGAAAAATGCACGAGTTCGTTACACCACCATTCAAAACTGGTCTAACAATGTTTATAACTTAGTTACTAAGCGTGCTACCTGCGCCGAGGGTGCCACAATGGAATGGATCGATGGAAACATTGGATCCAAGGTAACGATGAAATATCCAGCTGTTATGTTGATGGGACCACATGCAAAGGGCGAGACTCTTTCTATTGCATTTGCAGGCGAAGGGCAACACCAAGATTCTGGCGCAAAGATGGTTCATGCAGCGCCATACACATCATCAACAATTATCTCTAAATCAGTTGCTCGGGGCGGGGGAAGAACTTCTTACCGCGGTTTGGTTCAAGTGCAAGAGGGTGCACATCACTCAAAGAGCACCGTGAAGTGCGATGCACTGCTTGTTGACACAATTTCAAGATCAGATACATATCCGTATGTTGATATCCGTGAAGATGATGTTTCGATGGGACATGAAGCAACAGTTTCAAAGGTAAGTGATGACCAGCTGTTCTATTTAATGTCTCGCGGCTTAACCGAGGATGAGGCGATGGCAATGATTGTTCGTGGGTTCATCGAACCAATCGCAAAAGAGTTACCAATGGAGTACGCACTTGAACTAAACCGATTGATTGAACTTCAAATGGAAGGTGCCGTTGGTTAATGAGCTCCTTAACCAGCAATTACCTAGCACCTCATACAACCCCAACAGGTCGTGAAGAGGCTTGGCGTTTTACACCATTAAAACGCTTAGCTGGGTTACATGATTTAGAAAGTGTGATTCCAGGTGCAATCACCTTTGCATTAAAGAGTTCAGCGCAATCTGGTGTTAAGTTCGAAGTGGTCACTTCTAGTGATTCACCACCAGCATTTAGCAGCACCGATTTAGTTACAAATCGAGTTCGCACTTCTGTAACGGAGGTTTCTAAATTATCTATTCAGAAGGATGTGGAGATCACTGAACCGATATTTTTAAATCGAATTGCATCAGGTAAGCCTGAGTTATCTAGATTGGTTATTGAAGCAGGGGTTAACAGCAAGAGTACGGTAATAATTGAAAACTCTGGTTCGGCCCAAATTGGTGAAGAGATTGAGATTGTTGTTGCCGCAGGAGCAAGATTGAATTTCATCACCCTGCAGGAATGGAGCGCCGAATCAATTCATATCGGACAACATCATGCACTCATCGCTAAAGATGCTGAATTTAACTCTTATGTAATTACAGTAGGTGGTTCAGTCGTTCGATTAAGTCCAACTGTAGATTTCACTGGACAAGGCGCAACCGCTGAATTATTTGGCTTGTACTTCGCAACCTCCGGACAACATCTAGAACACCGCATTCATGTTGATCACAATATTGCAAATGCCAAATCCCGAGTAAATTACAAGGGCGCTTTATCTGGAAAGAATGCACATACAGTTTGGATTGGTGATGTCTTTATTCATAAAGGTGCAGATGGCACCGACACTTATGAGTTAAACAGAAATCTTCTACTGACCGATGGCGCTAGAGCAGATTCAGTTCCTAATCTAGAGATCGAAACTGGTGAAATCGTTGGCGCAGGACATGCCAGCACAACTGGACGTTTTGATGATGAGCAACTCTTTTATTTGCAATCAAGAGGAATACCAGCAGATATTGCCCGCAGACTTGTGATTCGTGGATTTTTTGCTGAGATTGTTACAAAGCTGAAAAATGAAGAGATTGAAGAGCGCATCATGGATCGAATTGATACCGAGCTGGCAAAGGTGGGCGAATAATGAGTGAATTAAGTTTTGATTCTTTGATTGAAGGCAAGCCAGTTGCTATTGATGTAAATGGCACCGCAGTTTGTGTGGCACGAGTTGGAGATGAGGTATTTGCTGTAGCGGATACTTGCACCCATTCAGATGCATCGCTTTCTGAGGGTGAAATATCTGGTTTTAAAATTGAGTGCTGGCTACATGGTGCTGAATTTGATCTAAGAAGCGGAGCGGCACTAACTCCTCCTGCAACTCAAGCTTTACAAAGTTTTAAAGTTCAACGCAACGGCAATCAACTAGTGATCAGCGAATAAAGGAGAAGATAAATGAGCGAGTTAATCATCAAGAATTTGCAGGTTAGTGTTGAAACCGAAGCTGGCAGCAAAGAGATTCTAAGGGGAGTAGATCTAACAATTCGATCAGGTGAAACCCATGCAATCATGGGACCAAATGGTTCAGGTAAATCAACCCTGGCTTACTCAATTGCAGGTCATCCTAAGTACACAATTACCGGTGGATCGGTAACACTTGATGGCGCAGATGTGCTTGAGATGTCAGTTGATGAAAGAGCAAAGGCTGGCTTATTTTTAGCGATGCAATATCCAGTTGAAGTGCCAGGCGTATCAGTCTCAAACTTCTTGCGAACCGCAGTTACTGCAATTCGTGGCGAAGCGCCAAAGATTAGAACTTGGGTGGGCGAGGTTAAAGAAGCAATGGCATCTTTGAACATGGACACTGCATTTTCAGAACGAAATGTAAATGAAGGATTTTCGGGAGGCGAAAAGAAGCGCCATGAAATTCTTCAGATGGAGTTGTTAAAGCCAAAGATTGCGATCCTAGATGAGACAGACTCTGGTCTTGATGTTGATGCACTTCGAATTGTTTCAGAGGGCGTAAATCGAGTTAAATCCAACTCAGATTTAGGGGTAATGTTAATTACCCACTACACCCGAATTCTTCGCTACATAAAACCAGACTTCGTGCATGTCTTTGCCAATGGCAAGATTGTTGAAGAGGGCGGACCTGAACTTGCAGATAAATTAGAAGAGCAGGGATACGCAGCTTATATAACTGCATAATTTAAATGAGCGATCTTTCCCAATACATCAAAGATTTTCCTATTTTGCATCGAACGGTGCGAGGTGGGAATTCGCTGGTGTATTTAGACAGTGGGGCTACATCACAAAAACCAATACAGGTTATTGATGCAGAAAGTACTTTTTACAAGAACACCAATGCCGCTGTACATCGCGGAGCACATTTATTGGCCGAAGAAGCATCGCTTGCATATGAAGGTGCCCGTAAAAAGGTTGCGGATTTTATTGGTGCAAAGGTTGAGGAAACAATCTTTACTAAAAGTGCAACTGAATCCATAAATGCACTGGCATACTCATTTGGAAACTCTGAAAAAAATTCAAGATTCTTTTTGAGGCCTGGTGATGAAATCGTAGTAACTGAAATGGAACACCACGCGAATTTGATCCCTTGGCAACAGTTAGCAAAGCGGACTGGTGCAAAATTGCGATGGTTTTCGATTACTACAGATGGCAGATTAGATATTGAAAAGATCGATGAAATTATTAATCGTAAAACAAAAATTGTTGCATTCACTCATCAATCAAATGTTTTGGGGACGATTCCACCAATTAAGTTGATTGTAGAAAAGGCCAGATCAGTTGGAGCTGTAACAGTTTTAGATGCGTGCCAATCAGCCCCACATTTCAAAATTAATGTTGCAAACCTTGATGTTGATTTTCTAATGTTTTCAGGTCACAAAATGCTTGGTCCGACTGGTATTGGAGTTTTATGGGGTAAGGAAGAGCTACTCCTTGAAATGGAACCATTCTTATTTGGTGGATCGATGATTGATTCGGTAGAGATGGAATCTGCTACATGGGCTGAATTACCCAGAAAATTTGAGGCTGGCGTGCCAAACATGGCACAAGCTGTTGGATTAGGCGCTGCAGTCGATTATTTAAATAAGGTTGGAATGGCGAATATTCATGATCATGAAATGGTGCTAACTAAACAATTGTTAGCAGGTTTGCAGCATTTGCAAGGAGTGAAGGTTATTGGGCCAACTGATTTGGTTAATCGCGGCGGTGTAGTCTCTTTTGTAATTGATGGAGTGCATCCTCATGATGTAGGTCAGGTACTTGATCAATATGGAATTGCAGTTCGCACTGGCCATCATTGCGCCTGGCCGCTGATGCGTAAATTAAACCAGGTTGGCACTACTAGAGCCTCCTTTCATTTGTACAACACTGAAGCAGATGTGGAAAAACTTTTAGATGCAATTCCATTAGTGCAAAGTTATTTTAAGGTGAATAGATAATGGAGCTTGATTCGCTATATCAAGAGGTAATTTTGGATCATTACCGGAACCCTCACCACAAGGGTTTGTCACCTGTTAAAGATATTGAGGTTAAACATAACAACCCGAGTTGCGGCGATGAGGTTACCCTTAATTTAATTATGGTTGATGGAGTGGTCAAAGATATTTCGTGGGATGGTGTTGGTTGCTCCATTTCGATGGCAAGTGTTTCTGTGATGAGTGACTTATTAATTGGTAAGAAATTTAACCAAGCCAATGAAATCTTGCAAAACTTTGTTGATCTAATGCAAAGTAAGGGGCAAAGCGCAGGGGATGAGAATGTTCTCGAAGATGCGGTCGCATTTGCTGGAGTATCCAAATTCCCGGCACGCATCAAATGCGCACTCTTAGGCTGGATGGCATTTAAAGATGCTTCATCACAATTAATGGCATAGGATTGGCCAAATGAGTGCAAGTATTGATGATGTAACCGAAGCCATGAAGGATGTAATTGATCCAGAGCTTGGGATTAATGTCGTAGATCTAGGTTTGGTTTATGACATGCGAATTGATGAAAACAATATCGCCACATTGGATATGACCCTGACCTCCGCAGCTTGTCCACTTCAGGATGTAATCGAAGATCAAACTCGACAGGTTCTTGCAGATATAACATCGGATGTAAAGATTAATTGGGTTTGGCTACCACCTTGGGGACCAAACAAAATTACAGATGATGGTCGAGAGCAACTACGCTCTATCGGTTTTACCGTTTAATTAATTTCAGGTCTCGCTATGTCAATGCATGCAACCTGGATGTCTTTTCGTTCTCTTACTGCAGATCAATCAGTTAAAAATCAGAAGTTAAAAAAGGGAACTGTCCGACGAATAGCATCCTTTGCTAAACCATATAAAACCTCACTCATATTGTTTCTGATAACGGTAGTCATCGACGCTTTTTTGGTGGTAGCAACTCCACTTTTATTACGTAAATTAATTGATGACGGTGTAATACCTGGCAACTCTGGATTGGTTACATCCTTAGCTCTAGCGGTAGGTGCAATCGCCATAGCCGATGCCATTTTCAACATGATTGGTAGATTGTTCTCGGCGCGAATTGGCGAGGGTTTGATTTATGACTTGCGTAAGCTGATCTTTGAACATGTTCAAAAGCAATCGATTGCTTTTTTCACTCGTACACAAACCGGAGCTTTAATTTCTCGTTTGAACTCCGATGTGATCGGTGCCCAGCAAGCATTCACTGCCACCCTATCTGGTGTAATTAGTAATGTTTTAAGTTTAATTCTTGTAACTGGCGCAATGTTGGTTTTGAGTTGGCAAATTACTTTGATCTCTCTCTGCCTGCTGCCACTTTTTCTATATCCAACTAAGTGGGTTGGTCGAAAGCTGCAGGGCTACACTAGAGAATCATTCAATCTGAACGCTGAGATGTCTTCCACCATGACAGAGCGATTCAATGTTTCCGGCGCTTTATTAGTTTCTTTATACGGAGATCAAGAAAGGGAAAAAAATACTTTTGGTCAGAAAGCTCGCAAAGTTGCTGATATTGGAATTTCAATTGCTTTATTAAACCGAATTTTCTTTATTGCCCTTACCTCAATCGCAGCGATTGCCACTGCAGTTGCGTATGGAGTTGGCGGACACCTGGCAATTAGTAAATCAATTACAGTGGGAACTCTGCTCGCAATTACCGCCCTGCTAGCTAGGCTTTATGGACCATTAACCGCATTATCAAATGTACGAGTTGATGTTATGAGTGCTTTAGTTTCATTTGAAAGAGTTTTCGAAGTTCTTGACCTTAAACCCATGGTGCAAAGTAAATCTAACGCCATTACTTTGAAGAGCAGTACACCTTCCTTAGAGTTCAAATCTGTTTCCTTTGCTTATCCAAAGGCGGATGAGATCTCGCTGGCATCTCTTGAAATGGTTGCAAAACCAGAGATTGTTGAAAGTGGGGAAGTTTTAAAAGATATTAATTTTGTGGCTAAAGCTGGAA
>JACCDO010271202.1_pt1 | contig 11131 bp, 9 predicted proteins | sample 7446101 | NCBI WGS metagenome assembly JACCDO01 (sample SAMN15323440, study PRJNA562643) | freshwater metagenome | isolation source: river surface water | place: USA:Blue River Watershed | collected 2017-08-16
TACTACTTGTCCTAATAATTGTAATGATCGTGGTACTTGCTGGCCAGAGAAGCACTTAGCATCTAAAGCTGGTCGTACTTACAGTGAGCCTTGGGATGCCTTGAAGCATGTAGGATGTCTATGTGATGCTGGATATAGAGGACCTGCTTGTGACTTCCAAGAATGTCCATCGGGCTCTGATCCATTAGACGGTTACGGTAACGAAGCTGGTCGCGACTGCTCTGGAAGAGGAATATGTAACTATGCTGATGGTACTTGCAGTTGTTTTAGTGGTTTCTATGGAACATCATGTCAATATCAAACTACTTTGTTTTAAATATCAATCTATATAAATAAAAGGTACTAGTGAGCTGGAGCAGTTAATAATTATAATATATTTTATTTGGACGTTATTAACTAAACTAAACAATAAATATACAACGCACAGTTTATCCCCCTATAACACACATGTATATACTCCCTTTCTTAAAGGTTTTTCGAATAAAATTGGGAACAAAAAGATAAAAATTTAAATTACTACCTGCGAAATGCATCGTTTCCGTGGCGTTTGGCGCACTTCCTGTTTGCGGCGGCGTGCTTTCTCTGTTGAATCGAGCTACAAGCTACCGAAAACGATCCTGGAACACATTCCATCTGCATCAATAACAGAATCGCTGTGGCCAAACTTGAAAGAATTTGTGAATACAATTGATCCGAAACGAGTGATTGTATTAGATGACGATCCAACGGGATGCCAGACGGTTTATGATTGCAATGTATTGATTGATCATAGTGTTGAGTCTATTAAAAAACAATTGTTATTAGATGAAAAAATATTTTATATACTTACTAATTCTAGATCAATGGATGAAAATGGTGCTAAACGTATATTATCAACAGTATTAAAAAACATAGAAGATGCAATTGAACAATTGTCGTACATACATCCTATTCAATATATATCACGATCAGGTATGGCATATGAAACTAATTGATTTTACACAACATAATTTATATATATATAAACCCGCAGATTCTACATTACGTGGTCATTATCCACTTGAAACAGATCATATATCCATGGTATTGAATCAAATGTTTGATGCAGTAATAATCATTCCAGCATTTTTTGAAGGAGGAAGAGTTACATACAATAATATTCATTATGTCAGAGATGGCGACTATTTAATACCTGCTGCTGATACAGTATTTGCGAAAGACTCCCACTTCGGCTTTACTAATTCTAATTTAATTAATTGGGTAGTAGAAAAAAATAAAGGAAAAATAAAAGATAATGATGTAGTTTCAATTACATTATCGGATATTCGTGAAGGGGGAATATTAGCTGTAGCAGAAAAACTAGAAAGTGTAAATCAAGGTGCAACCGTAATTGTTAATGCAGTAAATCAACACGATTTAAATACTTTTGTTATGGCGGCGTTGCATGCGGAAGTTAATGGACGTAATTTCTTATATCGTTCAGCCGCTTCATTCGTAGCAAGTAGAGCTGCATTAGAGACTAAAAATTTATTGTCTGCCGCCCAATTCTCTGATCAACAAGTCAATAATTCGAGTAAAAATGGCGGTCTTATTGTCGTTGGGTCGTATGTTGATAAGACTACGAAGCAAGTGAGACACACTTTAGCAAGCACTAATATTACGGGAATTGAAGTAAACGTAAATCAAATCATTAATATTAGTAAACAACAAGCGAACAAGACTATCAAGGCGTCCTCTCTTGATTTGTTTGTTTCAAAATTGGCTATTACGATTGAAAATAATATCACCAAAGGTATTGATGTAATGTTGTATACCTCTCGTGAGTTCGTACAAGGTGCAACTCTCGATGATACTGCATTGGTTTCCTCTGTACTAACAAGTATAGTGAAAAAAATGAACACTCGTCCATCGTTTTTGGTTGCCAAAGGAGGAATAACATCAAATGACATTGCCTCGGAAAGTCTCCACATAAAAACCGCCAGAGTGGTAGGACAAATTGAATCAGGTGTTCCAGTGTGGAAAACAAATGACGACTGTAAATTTCCAGGACTTCATTATATTGTTTTCCCTGGAAATGTAGGATCTGAAGATAGTTTAACTAAAGTTGCATTGAAATTAGGCGTGACTCGCAAAGCCGATAGTGATAGTAATTTTGTTGCGGGACAATTGCAATCGAACTACATGGTAGAAAAATTACTTCAGTTACGTAATAAAAAGCAAGCAATTGCAGCGTTTAATGTGTATAACCTCGAAGGTGCACAAGCGTGCGTCTTGGCAGCAGAAGAGTTAAAGATGCCAATAATACTTCAAGTTCATCCAGTGGCTTTAAAATTTGGTGGTGTCGCATTACTATCCATGCTGATTTCACTTCGTAAATACGCGAAAGTACCAATATTTATACATTTAGATCACTCGTCACTTGAAAAGGATATATTTATGGCAATAGAAAACGGATTTGACTCAATTATGGTCGATGGAAGTAGTATGAAGTTTGAAGATAATTTAAGGTGGACAAAAAAAATGGCTAGTATAATTCAACGCGAAAATATTATTGTTGAAGGTGAATTGGGTTTACTTGCTGGTGAGGAGGATGGATTGAGTATACCCGAAAAGGCAGCAAAAATGACGGATCCAATGCAAGCTAAAGAATATGTCAAAGAAACGAATATTAATATGCTTGCAGTAACAATAGGAAATGTTCACGGACCGTATCGCAGTCAGCCGCAATTAGATTTTAAACGGTTAATAAATATTAGACAAAATATTCCCAAAAATATCCCATTAGTACTTCATGGCGCATCCGGATTGCCGCATGCGATGACTCAGCGTTGCATAGCCGAAGGAATATGTAAATTTAATGTTAATACTGATCTTCGTATTGCTGCCATGAATTCAATAAAAGAAAATATTAAAAATAATGAAAAATGCGATCTATTAAATCTCATGGAGGGATCTAAATATGCTATGTATAAAGTTGCTAAAGATAAAATACTGAGTTTTGCTTCTGGTAAATAATAAAATCTTATACACAAAATGAAACAAATATTTTGATACGTTTCTACCGACGAAGACGTCTCGCCTCACCAGCATTCCTTCTTGATTGTCTTTCATTAGAGGTATCACTTGTTTCTACGGGCTCCTCTAATTTGCTCCACACTGCGATAGATTCTATAACAAATTTCTTAACGGCTTGTATTTCTAATGAGGAACAATTTGTAATATATGGAATTGTTGCGCCAATATTAAAAAATGTGTCCTTATCTACGAATTTATCTGCTAACTGTTTTAAAGAATTCCGTAATCTATCCATTCTAATATTTTCTATATCCTGTACTAATGAGCTTATTTCGTCCACTGATTCGTCTCCAAAATCTATAATATATATAAATGAGTTGAAATTTTAAATTAAATATATTATTACTATCATACCATCTTGTGCATAAGTCAACAAGAATCTCGATTTCTCAATGTAATAGAAGTCTAGTGGATAGTATTCTTGGCTGGTGCGTTCATGCTCTAAAATCTGTTTTAATTTTTGTGCATTTAACCATTCTGGTATAACTATACTACATAATCCTATAAGCAAATGATATTACGACAAATACAAGAGAATAGTATTAATTCAAAATCACCTTTCTTCTTCAAGGTAACTGCTAGCCATATTGGTACTTTCACCTGTTTGGCAATCTCGATTGGTCCAACTGTTCCCGAATATAATTTAAACATGTGATTTTGAGCAAATTCAAATTCAATTTTGGGCGAAATAGTGATTAATTCTTCCTCGGCGAAGAAATCACTTTCGTTCGATGAAATTGCGCCCAAGATAAGCCCCGACGCAACGGAACTGCTGGAATATGCGGTCATTCCTATCCTTTTATTGTATTTTTATTTTTTAAATTTTTGGACAAATTTTTGTGCATGGTGTGGATTTCATTAACATATTTTAGAAATCTTTTTTTGAATTCATTATAAACAATGATTAACAATCTATTTTGTCTCAATGTAACGCAAATAATTCATCTTGTTTCAAATTAATTTATTCAAATAATCTAATTATAGGTATAAAACCATCCTGGTAATGGTATCAATCCCACAAAATCTACCTGAAACGTCGTATTATATCTATTCATTACCTAATCTCATCTCTTTCTCTACAATTTCAATCAATATCAATAGTTCCGGTCAAGAGGTCCTCCTGTCAGTTATTCAAGAAAAAAATCATATCGAATAGATAGAATAAATAAAATAAAACCAAAAAGTTATGGCGGATCTGAAGATTAAGTCGGTCATCGGCTTCAGCGGCAAGGTCATTGGCGCGCTGAACTACTCGCCATGCGGGAATTACATGGTGTATCCGTTGGGATCATTTGTAGTATTAAAAAATATAAGAACCGATAAAGAGTGTTTTTTAGATGGTCATTCACATGAAATATCATGTTTAAGTGTATCAAAAGATGGAAAATGGATTGCATCGGGTCAAGTTAATATTATTGGTGTAAAGGTATGCTCTTTTTATCAGATATGGTGTTTAAATTAAATTACTAAATTTTATTCCTAGGCGGATGTTATTGTATGGGATTTAGCTAAAGCTATTCAATTATTAAGAGAAGGACAAGTAATGATTGGTAAAGCAGTGTTAGTTCATCGTTTAAAACAACATTTAAGTCGCGTACAATCATTAGGTTTTTCAAGTAATGGTGCATATTTATCTACTGTCGGTGGACAAGATGATAATGCTGTCGTTGTATGGGATGTTAAATCTGGTGAAGCAATTTGTGGTTCACCTGCAGCATTTGATACAAGTGTGTGTTGCCAGTGGTTAAATGGTAGAAATGATCGATTTGTTACTGCTGGTAACTACCATTTAAGGGTTTGGCAAGTTGATTTTAAATTACCTAAATTACATGCAATCGAAGCTAAACTTGGTTCTGTTCGACGTATAATTTGTTCCATAGCTGTATCAAATGATGATCATTTTGCTTATTGTGGAACAACAACTGGTGATTTAATTAAAGTTAAAATTGATAGGGATGAATTACGATCGTATAATGATCCTGACACTATCATTCCATCCATGGTTGGTTGCACCACTGAACGTTTTTCAAAGGGTATACGCAGTCTTATGTCTGTGGTTAATCCTGAAACTGGCAACGCAAACATTATAGTTGGTGCTGGTGATGGTACTATTGTCTACATTAATCCAAAATTAAATGTTGTTGGTGGTTTAAAAGCACAGGTAATCGGCAGTGTAACTTCATTATCATTACATCCATCAGGTACCAAGTTTATTTGTGGTACTGATCAATGTAATAGATACGATGTGTCAATAGATCTAGCCGAAGCTGAATTAAAAGCATCATGCCATTTTGGTGCTGTTAATGATATAGCATTTCCTCAAGGTTGTCCAGAATTAATTGTCACTTCAAGTTTAGGCGATATAAGAGTATGGAATACAAAAGCTAAATTAGAATTATTAAGAATACAAGTTCCTAATTTAGAATGCCTTTGCTCATTGGTGAGTCCTACCGGTAGTACCTTAGTCAGTGGTTGGGATGACGGAAAAATCCGTGCATTTTATCCTGAATCTGGTCGTATGAAATTTGTAATACCAGATGCTCATTCTGACAAAGTAACTGCTATTGCTATTGCTGATAATGATGCACGTGCACCATGGAGAATTATATCTGGTGGTGCTGAAGGTCGATTACGTGTATGGAATGTCACATCATCACATCAAGCATTAGTAGCTTCATTAAAGGAGCATCGTGGTCCAGTTAATTGCATTAAAGTAAACAATGATTCAACACAATGTATTTCCGCGTCGTCAGATGGTAGTTGTATTGTTTGGGATCTTCATAGATATGTACGTATAGTAGCATTCTTTGAACCTAACGTATTTTATAGTGTATTATATCATCCAGATCAATCACAAATGTTAACATGTGGTTCGAATCATAAAATAACCTATTGGGATGCTGTTGATGGACAAGCTATTCGTGTTATTGATGGTGGTGATGGTATTATGACCTCTTTAGATGTTGAACCAGATGGTGAATTTTTTGTATCTGGATCAGAAGATAGAAAATTAAAAATTTGGCATTATGATGATGGTTTACCAGTAGCTGTAGGTAAAGGACATAGTGGTACCATCAAAGCATGCAAAATATCACCTGATTTAAAAACAATTGTATCAGTAGGATCAACTGGCGAAATTATTTTCTGGGAAATGCCACCATTAAACGAGTTAAGAGATGCCACTGGACTTCATTAATTTCAATATTTTTTATTGCTTTCGTGCCTATCTTTATATAATCAAACAATTAAAATTAATGACTTTGTATACGTAATAATTTATATATCAAAATTTTATTTATTATATTACTAAAAAAAACATAAAATAATATTCTACACTGAAGATGCAGCAGCTATTCAGCACTTACTCGTACTATTTATTTTACTTTTTCTTTATTTAATCTTTTATTTGGATATCTTTTATACACTTGAAAATGCTCTTGTAATGCATGAATAAGGTACAGTGTTATATGAACAGGTATAACATACCAATATTTACTACTACGAATATGCTGACTTAAAAGGATTCCACTGAGTGCCCACACTTGACTCAATATCATTGGATGAGGAATACAATTGTATGGGAATTCGGTGACCCATTTTTCTTCAACTAAACCTAACTCAGCAGCAAAATATGTGCGATCAATACCTAGTGCTTTGGTAGCCATAGCGGATACGAAATAGCCTGATACTACCATAACAATGGATAATACATTGTAATCCCCAGTGTTTTCACCGGTGAACTTAGGTAAGATACTGAATTCATAACCACTTTGTAGTATAATTGGTTGGAAATATTGATAAAACACTTGAATCAAAGCAATTGTTTTGAATAATAGAACATCACGTTTGAAGGAGCCGAAATCAATACCTCGTCGCACATAAAATGTAGAAATATAACGAATATAATGATTAAACGATGTTAGTAATAGGAAAAATTCATATACACCCGTTACATACCACATAGCAGCAACAAACATTAAATAATATATTGATCTTTGTCCAAGATATGTTTCAATACGATCAAATAAAACAGTTTGGAAATTAACGTTCCATGCTAAAAAGTGTTGATATAATGTAACAGGATTGATAGTCATCAAGAATAATGCTCTGAAACCTTTATTATACATAGTATTTAACCATCCCATGAACCATCCAAGTGGGGCTAAAACACGGGGATAAATTGCATAGTGCAACTTTAATACTACACGGTAATCATCTGATATAGATTTTTTTGATTCATCACAGGTAATATAATGTACTTCTCGATTAAAATCAAATGCTAATACATCACCTGCACATGCATTGACACCAACATTAGCAATTGGGAAATGTGTGGTAATCATATAGTTACGATCCATACCAACAATGCAACGATATACAGATACAAAAGGAACAAATCCCCATGGTCCATCAACATGGCGTGTATAAAATACTTGATCCGAGTTGGCTGGATCCTCACTGCGGTTTGGTCCGGTGACATATATTTCATTCATTCCTTCTAAAACATCCATGCAGTAATTACGTTCACTAAATAATTCACGAAATAGTGAAAATAATTGTGGTGCTTTGGCACATGCATCAAATGCTGCCTTCTCTTTGGCATCTAATCTTTCAAACCACCAATGAGTAGATTTATCAGCTGCAGGATTTTGCGCTATTACCCAATCACGAATGCATGTCAAATCTTTTTCTTTACTGTCATTACCACCAATTAAATTACATCTTAAAACACGATGAAAATATGGCATACCAGGGAAGAAACAAAAAGAATTACGAGAATCAATGCAATATGAACCAATAGCAAATAATGTAATCGGTCCAATAATGAATAAATATTCTTTGACTCCAGCCAAATGCCATTCTTCTGACCATTTTGAATTAGTTAATATTTCTAAAATTTGTTTTGGAAGGAAACTACTACCAAATGTTTTAATGGCGGCATTTATACATAATGGTAATAAATAATAGGTATGGGTAAGAAATTCTCTTGGGGTTTCATTTTCTTGTAGTGTTTGTTCTTTTGTAGCTAAATGAGATAAATCTTGTAGACAATAACCTAATACAATTAAACCAATAGATACTTTCGCACTAAAATTACAGTATCGTGCTAATTGTACAAGTAACATGCAAAATAACGTAGTACCAATAAAATCACCGAAAGGAATATCTAGTAATGCAACTAAATAAATCGTACTCAACGCAATACTTAACGATGACGACGAGGCGTAATATCTAAAAAGAGATACCAACCCAAGCAATCCTAACGGCGTCGTAATTAGGTGCAGTAAGACATTGGATCCGTTGGTGTGGTACAGATTGAAGTCGCTGCTGAGCTTGTCGTAGCCGGAGTGCTCGCAGGAGGTGCTGCTAGTGCTGTTGTCGTACATCTTCAAGTTCTGACAACCCTCGGAATATGTTGTTCTTACTACCTGGGCTTGTCACTACAATTAGGGTTTATGACTCCTACCAAAATAAAAATTATTTTAAATTTATGAATTAATTGATCGATTGATTGGGAAATTGTTGAAAGTGATCTGAAACTAATCGGTTAATTCGTTGTCGTATTCAGTTTGATCAAATATTATGACATTATTGTGGTGACTATCGAAAGAATATAGTGTAAGTTTAATCGTGATAATATTCGTCATTAACATCATCAACTGTGCAATCTTTATTATGAATGCGATTGATACGAAACCTATAGTTAATTAAATAAGCTACCATCTATAAATTGGTACCTTCTTAGGTAATTTTAAGTCAAGTAAAAACAGCAAATTTTAATAATTTTATATGATCAAATATCTCCACGTAATTCCACGCCTACAATTACTCAACCACAGAATCAAATCATTCACTAACTCTAACTTAATCATTCACGACCGGATCCATCTGATATTTGGTACCTACCGAACTCAAATAAAGATAGAAACAAATAGCATAAACGTAGATCAAGCAAATGTTGGAGTTGTTCGACGTCTTTCCCAAAACTTTGGACAGCGAGCGGAAGACGCTCCATGGCTCGATTATCTCTATCGTGTCGATCCTCATTATGATGTTTATATTCATAAGTGAATTGAGGTACTCGAGTAATATTACTAATACTACTAATATTAATTACTTTCTGACTCATTTACTCACTCACTTCTAAGATGGTTTTTAAGAGTGGAAACAACGAATTACTTATATGTTAACACTACGCCTAAAACGAATCTAAAAGCATCGTTTGATATATCATTCCCAGAAATTGCTTGTAGTTTACTTACATTTGACGCAATTGATGAGAATGGTGCTGTTCAGATTGATGCAAAACATGAAATATTTAAGCATAAATTGTCGAAAATGGGGGCAAAACATGGTGAACCAGAGCAGTATAAAATTGGGAATAATGATGTAAATAATGATCCATTTTTTAAATTAACTAAAGAGCAAATGGAGAAAACTAAAATGAATATTGAATGTGGTAATTGTTACGGTGCTGGTTATGAAGGACAATGTTGTAATACTTGTGATGATGTAAAATTAGCTTATGAAAGAAAAGGTTGGAGATTTAAACCACAAGGTATACAACAATGTAATAACGAAGCATTTATTAATAACGCCAAAGATCAATACGCAATCGATGGTGGTTGTCAAATATACGGTACATTAGAACTACAAAGTACTGGTCATTTTCATATTTCACCAATAAAAAAAATTGTTGATGGTAACTTAAATACCGATGCTGGTTTATTTAATGTATTAGAATTTCTAGCAGCAACAACAACTAAATACAATTTAACTCACACCATTAATAGTTTAAATTTTGGAGATCAATTTCCTGGATTAGATTCTCCATTAGACGGTCAAAAGCGTGATGTTGAAAATATTTATGGAATGTATCAATATTATTTAAAAATTGTACCTACAATATATGAAACATATGATAAGGGTGTGAGTAAAGAAATTGAATCAAATCAGTACTCAGTAACCGAACATATTCGGAAATTATCGCCTGGATCTGGTAGAGGTCTTCCAGGAATATATTTCTATTATGAATTATCACCAATATCAGCTAAATTTACAGAAAAAAGAAAAAATGGATTCGTTTTTAGATTTATTACATCATTATGTGCGTTGATAGGCGGTGCATATAACTTTATGTGGTTGTTAGATATATTTTTGCAGTACGTAAAAGATAAATTTTTTAGTAAATCAAATGGTATTTTGTAAAATAAAATTGTAAACATTTATATACACTTTAATTCACTCATTATTTTATCATTATTCATTCTGTTTTCATGAATAACTTTGTTGCAATTGAGAGAGAATTTTAGTTCATTAGGTGAAATTGGTAGTGGAAATTCAGTAAAATATGGTAGTAGTGTTGCATCACGGGCAGTTATACGTCTCTTCGGATCTAATATTATCATTTGTTCAATTAAATTTATGTCATTCGTATGAGCATAAGGCATCAAAATATTGAATTTAATAGGATCCATCACAGGGAATCCAACTTTACTAAAATCGGGTAATAATTCAACGCCTGGCCACGTTGTAGATGTAGGATTCCCCATTATTTGAAAAACTTTAGACATTTGATCTATATCATTATTTCCAGGAAATAATGGTTTTAATTGAATTATTTCAGCAATTACGACACCAAGGGACCATATATCAAGAGCTGGGGTATATGATGTTGATGCAAATAAGATCTCTGGTGCTCTGTACCATCTTGTTGATACTTGACTACTTAAATTAGTTGTAACATCATTTAAATATATTCTCGCTAATCCAAAATCAGTTAATTTCAATTGTCCATTATTTGAAATCATAATATTCGATGGTTTAATATCTCTATGTATAATATTGCACGAATGACAATGATTCAATGCGTGAGTTAACATATATATCATACATTTTAACTCTGAACGATTAAAATATATATTTCCTTCTTTAGTATTATTCAGTCTATTATCAAGCACAGTATTTAAATCGCATACGAGATATTCTAATACTATTCCGATTGATGAGTTATCTATGATAGTATCAATAAATTTACTTACTGGACAATAATTTAATGTAGGTGAATCAAAGGATA
>JACCDO012325349.1_pt1 | contig 11129 bp, 6 predicted proteins | sample 7446101 | NCBI WGS metagenome assembly JACCDO01 (sample SAMN15323440, study PRJNA562643) | freshwater metagenome | isolation source: river surface water | place: USA:Blue River Watershed | collected 2017-08-16
ATTGGATGTCGTGAAGCGTGTAAAAATATCTAATTACAGCAAACTTCTCTTCTTTGTGAGTGTCTTCAAAAAGTTGTACAATCTCTCCGTGAACATTTACATGAGTGATACGTCCTTTTTCATCTCTTCTCGTAAAAAATATCGTTTCACCAACTATAAATCTTCCTTTTTCTCGCTTCTGCGCGCAATTAAATGTTCTGAATTTGTCTTGGTTTTTGACAGGTTCTCCTAGCCAAATCCAATTACTTTCGTTGCGGCTCATTCTTTCCAACTCATAATAGATGAATAATGCTTCCGAGTTAGAACCCTCTTTTTTCCTTTCTGGCATTCATAAAATATCGCAAAACCACGGTGGGTTCATGCGGTAAGAAAGCTTTCTAATGCCCCTACCAATTGAAGGTGCATTTCTTTTAAGTGTGTTTTGGGCGAAACCTGTCAAAGTGTGCGCGATTTCTGGTGGCATCTTTATATAATCACAGCGAGATTTTACTGCAATTCGACATCATAATTTTTATCTTAGATTGAATCCTAATTTTTTAGTATGAGCGAACCTAAACCCACCAAATCAAAAGCGCTTGCTGCTTTTCAAGCAGCTGCCAAAACGACTATTACTACGAATTCGATGAAAGAAAAGATTGCCCAACGTGAAGTTGAGAGAAAACCACGATTTGATGTGACTGATGAAGGTGAATATCAAACGAACATAGTTCATGAACAAGCTTTGAGTAGAACTTCTTCGCTTATCGGAATGATATTAGGGAGGTCTCATTTGAGTAGCGGTACGGCTTACGGCAAGTTTTGTACTTCTACAGATGTGGCTTACCAGGGAAACTTGAAGAAGCGAGGGTCTTGGTGGCACTCCTGGCGAGATCGATTTTTTGTTCTGCGCAAGGACGTTCCATTACTAGCATACTATGCAACTGCAAATGCTGGTGAAAGGCTATTAGGGTCCATTATGCTTTGTGAGGAGACCGTTGTTTCTAAAGTGTCACCCCAGGAAGCAGATGGGCACAATTATGCGTTTCGTGTGCTCACACCGGAGCATAGTAAAGTAGATGATAATGACTCAAGCAAGAAATATGTTGTACCTGCTACAGATTTGCTTCTTCTTGCGAGTAACGAGTCTGATGCGCACAGTTGGATCTCCGAAATTCAGTACCAGGCCGGAATGAGTCTTCATCCGAGAAGATATCAGAATGCCGAGTTAAATTGGTGGAATATGCTATTTTCTGGCAGAGAATTAAAATCTTATTCAACAAGCAAAGGACGCAAAGGAACTGTTGAAAGCGAAAAGAGTGATAAGGTATTTGACAAAGACATTGAAAAAGACATACATAACTACATTTCTCCTGTACAAGGAAGCACAAGAACTGTAGTCTCTGAATCATCAGGTAAATATTCGCACAGAGATATTGATAGTGACTATAGCAGCAGTGGCGACGAGGATATTGTCGAGTCTAATGCAGAAGAGAGAAAGCGGGAAAAGTCTCACGAGAAGTCACACGAAAAGTACCCGCGCTATTTTACCGTGAAGGTCAAGAAGCCGAAGAAAGAAAAGGCGCCCTTACCATCGCCGTTGGAAAACCTCGCGTTTTCTCGATATGTAACTCTATATGCAAATGCAGCTGATGTAGCGGAGTCGAGTGTATCGAATTTGAATCATATGCGCAAAGTCGCGGCAGATGCAAGTTATCATGCCATAGAAGGAGTGCAAATCTGCTTAGAGATGAAGAATATTTGCTATCAAAATGATTGCATTTTTGTCGTATTGTTGGGTTATGTGCATGGTATAAATGGTAGTGCGAATAAGTTTATCGAATTAGGCCGCACAGAAACGATTACAATTACCGAAAGTGCCGACTACGCGCTGAGCCTGCCGAAATGTTATCTGCACTTTTCGCTTATGCAAGTCAATGTACCCTCTTCTGTAGATGAGATTTTTTGCGCAGTAAATCGGCAGGAAAATGGTCAAACAAATGACAACATTGCGCCCCTGGCTGAAGCCATTTGCCACGCCCGTTTCCCGCCGAAGGTGTTCGAGATGAATGCGGCTTTCTGTTCGAAAATGAGAGTCGTTTCCAAGCATCACGTAGATTTGACTAATCCACAGCTTACAGAGCCCGAATGCCGCATCGGAATATTGAGATTAAGCTCTCCCGAACTAGCGACCGCCCGTATGTCTTTGGGTCGCGCGCTGAGACTGAAACCATACGCAGAAATCGGTTATGTCTTCAAGGCTACTAATGGCATTATCATGGCGTTGGAACAGCTTTTTGCTTCGCAGTATTCTGTGCTTGCATCTAAAGGTTTGCTGAAATTGTTATTGAAAGAGCGCGAGCCGTTTATAAAGCAATGGATGCATCGACTCGAAGCGCGGTCTCTTGCGCGGGAGTCGTTGATGCTAGCCCAGGATCCAAGTATTGATCAGCTCGGTTTAAACATGGAAGAAGTCATTCATCGCGTTCATGATAATCATTTATGCGATGTTCAAGATGTGCTGGAGTTCTACAAGTCTCTGCTCAAGCGGGGCTCCGACGAAGTGACTACTAATGTGGCGAGCGTGTTGCCCGCGGATCAAGGCGGTTGTTTCCTAAGACGGAGTTCTTGGAAAAAACTAAAGTTTTGGCAATATGCAACCACAAATTTGAATGTTCATATGCTTACTACGATGGCAAGGTCAGATAACGAACTACTTGAAGGATTCACGTACAACGACTTGTGGGAACCAGCGGCGCTCAGCATGACCGCCTCCAAATCTACCGTATCCGCAGCAGATATTGAGGGAGAAAAAGGAAGTCAATATCCAGTTTCAACCGGAACTCCATCTGAAGTTGTGTCAAAGCTTCCTGCTCCCTACGCGAGTCTGGTTCACTATTCCTATCTACGTTACATTAAACAAAATGCCATACATTCCAATTTCGAGGGAATTAATTATAAACGCAAAGATGGCATTTTGCGGCCTGAAAATGGTGCCGATGATTCTGCATCTGTTGATCGCAATATCCATTTCATACCATTAATCACGCTAGGCGTTCCAGCGGCCCATGAGCTGGGTTTTCGAGAAGGAGGGCTCAAGAGCCTGTTCTCTGGAGTCAATAGCTCGGATCGTGTAGTGAAATGGTTGCATGCTATACAGCATCCAGAAATCGAGCCTTTATTGGCCTTGCGTACAGAGCATCCTGCTGATTTCCATAGCATCTTCGGGAAGCGCGCCTCTTACGAGGACGACGAAGGGCAAACACATCTCATTCAGCGGAAATATAAAATAGCAAAACGAATTGATGTATGCAGTTCTCAGATTTTAGGCTTTGCGTGTACGGCTATACGAGCCGTCTTGGCCTGTGCTGCACAGCAACCCGAAAGTATCTATACAGAAATAGTGCGGGTCTCGCTAAAAGCGGGTTGGCTACTCACTCTGCAGTCCCTGCTATCGACTTCTGGAGATGAGTTAGGCATGATCGAAGACTTGGAGTGTGCGAGTTTGTGGTTACGAGGAGTAAAACTCCGGTTTATGGATGCAACCTTACTGCGCCATGAAACGCCTCACTCAAAGAAAAGAGATTCCCATGTGGGCCACGAGGCGGAGGAAGAAGATCACCACGTGGCAGGGATCGTCGTGTGGAGAGATGCAGGAGGACAGTTGATTATTGATCTAGAGCTTACGGATGCTCGAGAAGTTTTGGTTGTAAAAAATGCTGTCGATTTCTGGGCGAGAGAAAGCGCTTGGTTGAATGAAAAGGAAGACCCGCGGTTCCCGAGGCATGTGGACGTCGCAGGCATATCTATGCATCTCAAGGCTCAAGGTGCCAAGATCGAGCAAGAAAACGTTTTCGTTGAACCCGTACCTACGGAAGCAGCGAAGGCACATGAAACTAAAAACAATATACATGCGATAGTATCTGTGGGCCTGATGTGCACCGCCTTCACGATTGGTGTAAACGAAATGCAAACCATCGAGAATGCGAAATCTCGAATGTTAACAGGCACTGTACAAGCACAAGCGCACATTAATAAGTCATCACTGCAGGCTTTAACCACTTTCTGGGCCGGTTACCATCGTTTTTGGATGCGCATGTATAACTTTCAAGGACTCAATATGTACGGCTCCCGTACGGTGTTAGCCACCAATTCGCTATTTAAGGACTTGGAGAATTCTGTTCAAAGATGCGCTGCTAGTCCTGGTGACAAGCATGTGTCTGTTTTGACTTCTGTTTCCACTTTTTGTCGGAAAGTAGGAGGCACCATAGGAATTTTGTGCAAAAGCGGGAAAGATCGCACTTCGATGAGTTCTACGCTAGAGCTCGCGCGAGCTGTAGTTGATGCGCACAATGTCATCGATGGTCAGAATGTTGTAGATACTATGAGAATGCATGGGGCGCGCCGTATGAATGTGTGGGGAAATACAGGGCAATCTATGTTCGCTTTCAATGCGCTGCAACGCCTAGCCCTGCCCACCTGCTACCGCCCCCCGTTGGGCACTTTTAGCGGCAGTGTGAACAGTTAGACACACATAATGTATGTAAGGCAAAAATAAATGTATGAAGATTAGATTTGTGATTACATGAAGCATTTAAATGACTATTTCACCTTTTAACATATCAAATAGAAGTATCTACGACGCGTATCGCCCCTGAGGAGAAGCACGCGCTTAGTAAACGACCATCTGCACTCCACGCTACGTCATATGTATCGCCAGTTCCTCTGAACTCTCTATAAAGTTGGCCATCTGATATTTTCCAGATTGATACATGCCCTCCTAACGCACCCAAAGCTAGCAATTCCCCGTTTGGAGAAGGAGCGAGGCTATACAACGGCTGCGAATGCCTAGACAAGGTGTGTAACACTACTCCCGTTGAGCCGTTCCAAATTTTTGCAGTACCATCAAATGAAGCGGTACATAGCATATACTTGTTGTGGCTACCTGATGCCCAACGCATCGCGTACACTTCCTTGAAGTGGCCGGTCAAATTGTGCAAAAGACCGTCGTTGAAAGTCCATACTTTGGCAGAGTGGTCGTCAGAGCAACTGGCCAAGTACGCGCCGTCTTGAGACCAGCAAACGACATTTACTTCTCCTTGATGCCCTGTAAAAACTTTTACGTCTGCTGTCGAAACTTTGCTCACTACAACGGATTTGTCTGAAGAGCACGTGGCAAACACGTCGTCGTCCATCCAATCGGCATCGGTCACAGGTGACGTGTGCGTCTTGAGTGATTTGACAACTGCTCCAGACACAGCGTTCCAAATAATAGCGCGAGTGTCATGGCCAGCAGTTAACAGCAAGGTGCCGGATTTGTTCCACTTCACTGAAAAGACGGGGCCTTGATGATCGTTTAGCAGAACTTTCGGTGCACCCTGGTTATCCCACAAGCGCACCAGGCCATCATAGCATCCCGTCGCAAGCAATGCACCATCGGGGTTCCAGCTAGCAGCAGTTACATCTTTGAAGCGCTCGCCAGCATGATTGGAATGCACCAAAATAGCAGATCTTATCGGGATTTGCGATTCAGGCTCTTCCCACTTATCTGGTTGCATATCCGATAAATTCCACAGTCTGCATACTCCATCCGCGGATCCTGATGCCATTTGCTTTTGAGTAGGATTCCAAGCACAAGTGAAAATTTCTGCTTGATGACCAGAAAGATGTAGCCATTTCTTAGCGCCTAAGCCTGCATCAACTTTGACAACCGCATTGCAGGGGGCGGTACCATCTCGATGAGATGCAAGCGCTTCAGAGCTTTGTACGTCCATTCCTGAAGAAGATGATGCAGTCTGATTTTTCTCTTTTTTCGGGCGGCGATCTTCTTTGGTGGCAACAGCGTTGCATATAAAAGGAGACAATAACGAGTGGGTGTTGCTCTCAAAGTCTCGTATGGAGCCATCCTATCGCGTAAGTAGTATTGTAGTTACATAGCCATTAGCAGTAATTTTGGTAAAAAGAAAAGGGATTGGTTGGTTAGCATTGCGCTGCAAAATAAACAAATTTAGGGTTGCTCTTAAAAATTGCCCACTACAAGATTGATAAAAAATCATACTTACCTCGTTTATATGCTCTTCGATCCCTACGTATTCTAAGCCTTTCTGCAGAAATGTCACTAACGCGCCAGGCGGTACATCTGTGTAAGCAATTGCAGACTTTGCTACTAATGATTCATAGGCGAATGTGAAGGCAGTGTGAGAAAACCCATTCTCTTGAAGATATCGATATATCAAATAATTTACCTCGTCCGCACTAATTGACATGATATTCTTACAATTGCTATAACAATATGTCAGCAAGTCCGTAAATTGTGCGAGAAGAATGGGAGGGGCTAAACATTTTGTACGTCTTTAAAACCGCAAGAAATTTTTCGCACACTTATATTGGATATCTTATATATTATTGGATACATCGATTTATATTTATAATTATACATATCCAATTATAATTTCAGGAGTTTTACATTCTGTTTTTAAGAAGAGTCCGCAATCACCACAATAGCCGTGAATACTATCCTAACCCTACCCTAATCCTTATTTTAAAACATATCACTGAAGCTTGTTGTTGACACTATCAGTTTCGCTGGCGCTGCTCTCTTTTTTTGCCTTTTCTTCCAGCGCTTTCTTAAGCAAACGCTCCTTGTTCATTGCAACTTCAAAATAGTACTTGGCGCCATTCCAAAGGCTGATTTGAAGTTGTAAGATCAAGTAAATAGTGTGGAACCAGAAATGGTGCCAACATAAATACGCTATGCCGAAGGTACTAAAACTCAAGGCAGCATGCATGCTCATATACACAACTTGTTGCTGGCGCTCTCCCTCAAGCCAATATTTGCCCTCTTTGTTTTTGAAAATTTTGTCTCGATATGAACTAAACATCGTTACGTAGTCATTAGCCTTAATCGTGGAGTCCATATAGACGAAGATAAATAAGGAGTATGGGACGGTCCATAGCGCCAAATATAATGCAGCAGGTCGAAAAATCAAATCTGTCACATTTCCTTCGCATGCAGCGGACGTAGCGCAGCCAGTGTGAAAAGTATCAGGCCAAGCTGTGTGCATATCTTCTGCATACCAACGCATTCCCCAAGTGACCAGAGGCTGATGAAAATGATTATTATGGTAAATTAAAGAAGAGAAGGATAAATATAAAGTCAGTGCAAGACAAGTTCACACACATAGATTTGAGCATATGAATATGGCAATGAGTCTTACCGGTCCGATATGAACAGCTAAAATGCTCATGTGCTTGGGGGAGTGAAATACCATACTATTTTGAAACATGGCAATGGCTCCCGCAAGTACTCCATTGCTCCAAGCCCATGCACACTTAAAAAGCATTGGACCCAATGGATCAAGTATATTTTTCAAAAAATACAAGCTAGGTATATTCGTTTTTGCATAACAGATCAAAAAATATATCCACGTTAAATAGTTAACAACATAGCTGACGAGAAAGGAAAATGTTAGTATGATTTGGTGTGAGCATTCAAGGCGTTATGACAACATCATATTATCAACCGTATAAACTTATTAGATATTCTTACCAAAAATCTGCAAGTAGGAATTGCCATTTAATGCCTGTCGAATAATCTACATATTTGAAGAGAATGTACAGAAAGTTCTTAAAACAATGAAAAATCCAATAATTCCAAGGCTGTCTTGCAAGCACAAACACGGTGACAACGATATTAGATACAGATACAAAAAAAGAAACCTCCCCCCAGAACGGATCTGTATCAAATATAGTTGGCATTTTTCGAGATATTAATAGGTTAGAGTAACCCTAACCCGAACCCGAACCCATTTTTTGCGTGAATTTAATCGTCAACAGAAATGAACCAGAACTTTCCAACATATTTTCTCGATAGTGGCTCCGAGTCTAATTCATCGATTGAGTTCTATTTACCGTATATACTTCTCATTTTGCATAAGAACTAGATTTTGTTATTTTAAAAAGCTTTTTAGCTCATTTTCAGCGCTACAGGTGGTGTGGAAACGTCAAAAGGAGTTTGTACGACGGTGAACTTAAATACATCAAAATGACTGATAAAGATGCTCAGAATACGATAAAACTCAAAAGAGAACAAATAGGAACAAAGATTTTGCAGTATGATGATTCGAAAGTCATGAATCATTGGCGGCGAAATCGTCAGGCCACAGTGGATTTGTTGGAACTTCCCGTTGCTGTTGAACGGCAATTGGAAGACCAGCGTATTCAACTAGAATTTAACAGAAATCCTCGTTTGCACGTTCCTACTAAGGTAGACAAAGTTCGCAGTGAGCAAATTATAGCCAAAAAAGGAAGCTCTCGCGACGTTGGCATTAAAGCCAACGTCGTCAACAAGTTTGTTCGCGAAGCGACAGGTATTCATACGTATGCTATCGTCCCACCTCCTAGAATCAAAGGAGAAATTATTCCCATGGATCCGGATCCAGACACGAATCCTTTTGTTAAATCTTATGCCAAGGAAACGAAAAAGAAACCCCACATGGTCTCGTATGGACATCGGCCCAGCTCTGCATCAAGAACGTTTAATCCTGGAACCATGAAAATTAAAATGAAGCATAATGAAATTGCAAAAGCTCCTGTAGAAGGCAAGTTTGAGTTCGGATTACCTGTTGGTATTTTGGCGAAATTACTGAAGGCACCTAAAATTGTCATGCCCGGCGAAGTGAGCGAAACTGAACCTAAAGACGCCTTCGACAATGAGAGCGTGGAAAGCCGTGGGCAGAGTAGAAACTCTAATTATGGTCATTCTGCTTATAATGTCCATGATCCTCATGAGCTCTTCACCGACCCTCCTGTCTCGCCGGGTTCCGCACCCGAGGTGCGAAGTCAGAGAGCATTTCAACCTAAAGAATCCGGTGCCAAGAAATCCGGTGGCAAAGTGAGCGACTCTTTTCTAGGCAGTGTTGTTGAAGTCACACGAGTAGATGATTCGCAGGTGCAAGGTGGAATGGAACCATCGCCGTCGTGGGTGTCAAGTGTGGGCAAGGAGAAGGCCTCTTTATTCTCAGGGGGGCTGGGGAACATTGATTATTTGGATTTTCAATTACCTGGTTTTCCAAAGGGTGGTAGCATTGAAAAGAAGAAAAATAAGAAAATCTATCCACAATTAACTCCGGTACGTTATATTCGACGATTTTATATGTTGCGTATTTTGCCCTAATTCATGATGTTTGCCTTTCGCAGAGGAGGAATGGTCGATGATTACCCTGACCTGAGACGCTCAAGTATTATGTGGAGAACTCGCGCTGTCTATGACTGCGCCTGAGACCTTCCTCCTTGAAACTGTCTGTGAATATGCGTAAAGTATCGTTGTTCACTTCGATCTACGCTGCATTGTGCACTAACCTTTGCCCTGCCTTCATTCTCTTCAAACACTTGCTCATCGATGTACACAGCTTAAGAAAGATGATCGACCAGAATGGGATCAAGCTCATAATATCATCTCGCCGAGTACCCGGCAAAAAGAAATATATGCACTAAAGGCCAATTACATGAACGATCAACAATTGAATTTGACTGAGCGGTTCAAACGATACAATGAAAAGGCGCTAGCGGATGAGAAGACAAGCTTTTGTAGAGAAAAGCAAGAGTTAGATATGGAAGTGCTGCGAGGTAAACCTGCTTCTGAGATCCAAAAAATGGCTTCGCCAGTTAAAGGCCAGGCCTTGTATTTCGATCCCTTGAACAGCCAACTGCACACAGTGAAGCAGCGACGCAAAGAACTCGAAGAAGAAAACCGAATTCGTTGGAAAAGCAAAGAATTTCAAAACTCTATTGCAGATATTCCAAAAGTGGCATATCATCCATCTACTCTGTTAACACAGCTTCAGGCTGGCCAGGTCACGATTAAGCAGATCGGCCGCTTATCAAAGCAAAAACCAGATTTGTGGGAAAATGGATTTTTCTCGCCCGATCGCGATGAGGGAGCATTTATAGATAATAAGGGTCAAGATGGAATTCCCCTCTCTCCCCAGCGCACGACGAGTCAAGCTATGTCCCCCCAATATGACGTTGTGGGCAATTTGCTCCCGGAGGTCATGCTGCAAAAGGCCATGTTGAAGGCCAAAAGCGGAGATAAGCAAGCTCTATATAATCTATTCATGTCAGAAAATGCTCCACGTTATGAGCCTCAGCTTTCTAGTTTAATAAGAGAAGGCAGCTTAGCCAACAGTGACTTCCGTTTCATCGCTGATAGAGGCATTGTGGCCGTGTCCAGCGCCGCCGGGACTATCGGTTCTGAGCCCTTACAGCTGATGAACCCGATTGATTGCGACCAAAACAGTATCCCGCGTGATCATTTAAATGCGGTTGGAGAAAAGCAAACAGGTTTAAAGGTTGACGTTCAGCTGCCCATCTTGGCGGCTAATGTGGCAGAGACTATAGACTCCGTGGATAATATCGACCCCGCTATTGCCAGTGCGTTTTTTAAAGACGATCGCAATGGCGAATTTAGAGAATTGACTTTAAATGAACCAGGTGATGATGAACGCAGTATTGATAACGAAAAGAGTCGCTCTCCAACTAGGAAAAGATAATTTATTAAATATGTGATGTGCTATACATAATATATACTAAAGAAAGATGCTGTAGTTCTCGATTATAACCCGTTGTTAAAATTTCACTATGCGTTATTAAATTTACCATATTTATAGTTAACCATAATTTAAACTACTCACAGAACTTGCCTTCATTTCCTCAAAAGACGTACGGTGCGGTCGACGTAAGTCCGTGAGTGCAAAAAACAAGTTTCACTTCTGGTGCCTCACAATTTGTCAGCTCCTAAGCATCGACAAAAGTAAAAAGTAAAAGTGCGTACTCTCCTATGTCATGCAGTTTGAAATTTGCTGGCGACTTGTTCATACTTTAATTATTTTTAGTGGCGGGAAATGCCCCCTTAGTTGAAATGATTCGGCGACCAACTGCCAGAATTTTGAAACACAGTTCTACCTGCAAACAACATTTTACTCACCTTATTTCACCACCTTATTACAACTATACCCTCTATTGTATGTAAACCTTCAGATGAGAGAGATTGTTCACGTTCAAGCCGGTCAGTGCGGTAACCAGATTGGTGCCAAGTTTTGGGAAGTTATTTCCGACGAGCACGGTGTTGATCCCACCGGAACCTACCACGGAGA
>JACCDO010349204.1_pt1 | contig 11127 bp, 4 predicted proteins | sample 7446101 | NCBI WGS metagenome assembly JACCDO01 (sample SAMN15323440, study PRJNA562643) | freshwater metagenome | isolation source: river surface water | place: USA:Blue River Watershed | collected 2017-08-16
ATGACAGAGACCGTGGTGGCGACAGAGGTCGCAACGACAGAAGAAAATAAACATTTAAAGGCCCTAAGCAATTAGGGCCTTTTTTATATACACAACTTAAAACTTGTTTGAGGTTGATTTAAGGCACTTTCCGAATGAGGAATAAACAATCATTGCAATCCAAAACAAAATGCAAGGAAATACCTTTAATTGAGCGGTATCTACAATCCAAACACGTAATTCTTTTGGGTAAATATCGGAGGGACCTAATTCTGTGGTTAAAAACATCAAAATGAGTAATGCCCACAAAATCCTAGGTACTTTCTCAAATGTAGACAAAGCAATCAAAATTGCACCTACAGCAATGATATATGTTGCGGATTCAGCCATATGATTAAAAATAACCATCCAAATTAAAATGGACATAGCATACAATATTTTAGAATGGTTGTTCCAAACTCTTACGATCATTATTGGCAATAATTGCAACAGTAATCCAATCATTAGTATAATATTCTTTGAGGGACAAAAGTGAAACCACGCATTTAACCAACCCATTACAGAATATTTCATAAACTGCTGACTATCATTTTTCAACAATGAAAAAAATGATGAATACTGTTGGAATAATGAATCGACATCAATTAAAACACACGGTAAAAAGAAAAGAAAAGCAAAAACAGGTAAAGAAACTAAAACTGCTTTTTTAATTTGATTTGGAAATAACAGGAATAAAGCGAAGAAAAGTCCCCCAAAAAGCTTTATAAAAACAGTCAATAAAATATAAAACACAGCCTTTATTGTTTGGTCTTTTTGCATTGAAGCAAAGGATAATAATAAAAGGCCAAGAATAATACCGTTGCTTTGGCTGTTTAATACAGAGGTTAAAACTTCTGGAATAAAAATAAGAGAGAAAACAGCTTTATTCTTAGATAATCCAAAAATCCTATTCATTCCTATTAAAGGAAGAATTACATTGAGTGTATTCCATAAAAAAAGACCTAAATAATTTGGTAAAAATGCAAAAAATGCAAAAAGCAAAGAAAAAGTAGGTGTGTATTTGAACAAATCATATTGTTCATTTGGAAAGGATTTATATAAATCTATGTCATGGAATAAATGGAAGAATGAATTTTTGAAAATGATGTAATTGTTGAATTGAGTGACATCACAAAACACTCCTGAAATTTGGGTAACTGGTAAAAAATAATTACGATTGGTAGCAAAAAGAATGACTAAAAAATATAACAAAGGCAGTATCCAATATTGCGATTTGTTAAAATTAAGTTTGTTTACCATGATTAAAAAAGGGGGCTTAAAAGCCCCCTTTGCAAATATATTCAATTAATTTATTTAATTCTTCGACCGTTTTGGAATGTCACAACAAAAGCATCTGCATAGCCAAGAGATCTAATTTTATCTTTTTGTACTTGTGCTTGTTCTTCAGTTGAGTAACCATTTGCAGTGGTGTATTTATAGTAACCACCATCACGATATTCAAAAACATTAGACAAGCCCTTATCTGCAAATGTTTTAGCGCTTATTTTATTTTTCGACATTAAAAACTGAACACGATACTCAATTGCACCTGAAGTGGTTGGCTCATTCGAAACTTCAGGAGTTTCGATAACTTCTTCAACTGCCACTGGAGCTTTCTTTTTTACAGAAGGTTTACTTGCAGGATTGATGTATTGTGACGATTTACCTTCGTTACTAAGACAAACTGGTGCTTCAACTTTATCTGAAATCCCATCTTCATCACTATCTATATCTAAATAATCTGGTTTACCATCGTTGTCGGTATCTTTAGTACCTTCAACACTATCTGGGATATCATCGTTATCAGAATCTTTATCCAAGAAATTAGGTTTACCATCTTTATCAGTGTCTTTATTACCTTCTTGTTTGTCAGAGATTCCATCGTTATCAGAATCCTGATCTAAGAAATTTGGCGAACCATCTTTATCGGTATCGTTATTTTTCTCAATTTTATCAGCAATTCCATCATCATCAGAATCAAAATCTAAGTAATTAGGATTACCATCTTTATCAAAATCTTTAACCCCTTCATCTTCATCATTGATACCGTCATTATCTGAATCTTTATCTATCATGTTTGATTTACCGTCTTTATCAAAATCAACAGATTTTTCAATAGCATCTGCAATACCGTCATTATCAGAGTCTTTATCAATACAATTCGGTAATCCATCCTTATCAGCGTCTCCATGTCCTTCAGCAGCATCTGGAATTCCATCATTGTCTGAATCTTGATCTAAGTAATCAGGAATTTTATCTCCATCAGCATCACCACAAGTAATAGGTCCAGCGTTTAGGTTACCGTTGTCTACTTCAGATTCGTTGTTATTTGAAGATCCATTGTTCTCAGAAGATTCATTGTTGGTAGAATTGTTTTTATTATTACTCTTAGAATCAGAATTATCTGCAACTTGTTCATCTGTATCAGAGGTTAAAACTGGATTCTCTTCAACTTTAATTTCACCACAAGGAATAATTGAACTTACACGATATTCAGTTCTTCTATTTTTTTGATGTTCTGCATCAGAGCAATTCACTCCATTTTTACAACGATTTTTTATTTTCTTTTCACCATAACCTTGATAAGTTAAACGTGATTTAGAAACGCCTCTCATGACCAAATAGTCATAAACCGCTTGAGCTCTATTTTTAGATAAAGCTAAATTTGTTTCATCACTACCTTTCGAATCGGTATGAGAACCTAATTCTACAGATAAACCTTTATTATCCTGTAATACAATAGCAACCCTATCTAAATCTCTTTTACTTTCTTGTGAGAGGGTAAATTTATTAGATTCATAATAAATAGGTTTTACATCAAACAATTCACCTAATTCATCACCAACTTTATATTTTTCAATGTATAAATCCAAAGTTTTTTGTCCTTTTTCATTTACAGAATATTTCGCCGAAGAAGCATATCGGTAGCCACAAGGATGAGAAGCCAATTGAACTTTAGCATTTTTAGAAATTCCTGCAAACAAGAATTTACCTTCAGCATCTGTAGTGGCCTGAATTGCTTTATCTTGATCATCTAAATTATCTAAAGCAATACTCGCTTGAGGTATTGGCAATTTTGAATCTTTGTCAAAAACAGAAACTAAAACTTCATTCACAGATGGTTCAGAAGAATCTTTATCTTCAATCCATCTAAAGAAATAAAGGTTATCATTAAATTTAGGTGCATTAGAACCATTATTTGTTCTATTTGAAGAAATGGTACCCCATTTATCGTGGAACAATGCAGCAAAATCATCTAAATTAGAGTTTACAGGTTTACCTAAGTTAATAACCATACCTGAGTTTTTATCAAGTGTGAAGACGTCTAATCCACCGAAGCCCAAATGTCCCTCAGAAGAAAAATACAAATCCCCTGAATCAGAGAATCTAGGAAAATTATCTCTAAGGACAGTGTTGATTTTAGGACCCATATTTACAGCTTCGCCAATTTTCAATCCATTTTCATCATTAGAAATCACAGGAGCTTCATATAAGTCCGATTTACCATAACCACCAGCCATATCAGAAACAAAAATTGCCTTTGAACCATCTGGTGATAGAACCAAATCGGCAACAGAAAAATCAGAATTATTCAATTGAAATGGAACTTCCTTCCATTTTTTAGTGAAAATATTCTGTTTCATTGCAAAAACCTGCAATACTTTTTCTTTGTTCTTGTTTGCCTTTTCAGCATTTCTTGTCACATAAATAAAACCAGTTTTTGCATCATAAAAACTAATATGTTGGTGCAAACTTCTTTTAGTATTTGAAAGTTCTACAGCATTATTATATGTGCTATCGTTGTATTTCGCTTTATAAATTGAATAGTAAGGTTGTTCAAACCATGCAGAAAGAACTTTTCTCAACCCCTTTTCTTCATGAGTGGTAAAATAGCAATTTTCTTTATCGTCAATTACAATTCCATATTCGGCAGCAGCAGAGGCTCCTGGGAATTGTTTTAGGCTATAATTTGAGTTAAAATCGTACTCTTGCCAATAATCAGAACGTTTATCTTTATTTTCGGTATAAAATTGCTCATTTAATTCTTCGAATAAAGGTTTTCCAGCATATTCTGAATTCGATTTTAGAGTTAAAATTAAACTATCAGATAACCCATACAATTCTAATTTACGAGCAACTAAAGCAAAATTCAATTTATCAACTGCATCAGCTTGTGCGCTATATTTATCTAATAATTCTGTATAAGCATCAAAGGCTTTATCATTCATTTCAGATTGAGCAAATGAATAAGCTAAAGCTCTCTGATTGATATAATCTTTCTTTAGAGCAACCGTTTTATTGCCGTTTTCTTTAATGATACTATAATAGCGTTGTTGTTTAACTTTTTCAACCGGTTTAGATTGTGCAATTAAACTACCAGCACAAAAAATGCTCGTAATCAACAATGTGCCTTTTAGGCTATAATTTGCAAATTTCATGTAATTTCTCATTTTTATCTTAGAAATATCTTGGTACTCTAATTCTATTATTTGAAACATAAGGTAACATGTACTGTATACCAAATTCATGAGAACCCTGAACATAAGTATTCAAAGGACTCAATTTACTATCGTATGAATAAACGATTGAAAAAGAAGGACTCACTTGAGCCATAGCCATCACACCAACATCACCTTCAGTTCTATAGAACGCACCAATTGAGTAATTATCTTTATAGATAGCGTGTAAATTGATATCTGCTTGAATTGGCATTCCACCGTTTGCCACTTTGATTTGTGTTGTTGGTTTTAGCTTAATATTGTCAGAAACATCAACAACCATACCAGCTGTTAGGTAATATTGAGTTATTGCTGCATATTGAATGCTTGTATTGTTTTTCTGTTCTTCTTTCACAAAGACCATTCTTGGCGCCGAAACCCCAACAAAATACTTTTCCGAATATAAATAAGCACCAAAACCAGCCATAGGAGCGTTAAAATTATAATCATTGTTATTAAACACAGCATCAGTTGGAGTACCTAGTTGTAGTTTAGATAAAGTAAAATTATAATTATACATTCCAAGTCTCAAACCAACTGCCAATCTAAAGTCTTTAGAAATTTTCTTGTTGTAAGCAATACTAGCTGCAATTTGAGTTTCTGAAATGGCGCTTGCTTTTACAAATTTTCCAATTTCACCAGTTTGAATATTCAAACCAGCAGCAAAATCTCCAATCACTGGGGCATGCACACCCAAATTATAATAGGTTGGCGCACCAGGTAAACTCACCCATTGTTTGCGATACAATGAATTGGCAACTAATGTTCTTTTTGATCCCGCATAAGCTGGATTAATAGCTAACGAATTATAATCGTAATGCGAATACATTTGTTCTTGTTGAGCATTCAAGTTATTTGCATAAGCAGCTAAACAAGAAGCAAATAAGAAACTATATTTTATAAATGTTTTCATCTTTATTTTATCATTAAAAATTAAGGTTTGATATAAATATTGCCTGTAATAGGTTGGTTATTTTGTCCGTTAAACTTAAACACATAGAAATAAATTCCTTCAGGAAGCGTTGTACCTAAGCTAGGATTTACTCCTTTATTTGTGCCATCCCAATTATTCGCATAACCCTGCCCAGATTCATAAACTATTTGTCCGTTTCTGTTAAATACGGTGAGCTCAGCTTTTGTGAAAACTTTTAAACCTTTAATTACAAACAAATCGTTATCACCATCATTGTTCGGAGAAAATCCTTCTGGAATGGTTACATCTGCATCTAAATAGTTTGGTTTGCCATCGCCATCATTATCAGCAGTTCCTTCATCTGTATCTAAAAGTTCATCATTATCTGAATCAGTGTCGATATAGTTCGCTTTGCCATCACCATCTAGGTCTGCACTTGTTTCAATATTATCTGAAATTCCATCGGCATCAGAATCTAAATCTCTATAATCAGGCATTAAATCATTGTCAGAATCTACAGGATTCGCTGGATCAGAACCTACTTCAACACTATCCAAAATACCATCATTGTCACTATCTGTTTCTCTGAAATCATAAATTCCATCATTATCAGTGTCATTAGGATTACTTGCATCGGTTCCGGCTTCAATTGCGTCTAAAATTGTATCTCCATCTGAATCAGTATCAATGTAATCAGGTATGGTATCTGAATCAGTATCTACCGGTGATTTTGGATTCGCACCAGCTTCTAAATTATCTAAAATTTTATCGCCATCTGAATCAGTATCGAGGTAATTAGGATCAACATCAGAATCAGAATTTAATGGATTATTTGGATCGATACCTGCTTCAATTGCATCAGGAATTGAATCATTATCAGAATCCCTATCCAAATAATTTGGCATTCCATCTGAATCTTTATCAGCAGATAATTCAACAGCATCTGGAATTTTATCACCATCAGAATCTTTATCTCTCCAATCGCCAATTAAATCTCCATCTGAATCTACTGGAGCAACATCAAATGCGTCTTTATATACACCAGAACCATCAGCAAATTCTAAAATACCATCACCATCGGTGTCAACACCATCAATAATACCATCTTTATTTGCGTCGGTATAGTTTTGTTTACTTTCAAATGCATCGAATAATCCATCATCATCTGCATCCAAATCTAAATAATCCGGATTACCTGTTAAATCTTGATTGTTTGGATTAGAGATCAAGACCGTTAAATTATCTTTAACACCATCTCCATTTGCATCTAAAACATCGGCTTCAATAACATCATTGATACCATCATCATCAGAATCAAGATCCAAACAATTTGGTCTACCATCAGTATCAAAATCTTGATATGTTTTATTGCTATCATTTTCAACAATATCTAAAATACCATCATTATCAGAATCTACATCGGCATAATTTAAAGTACCATCTGAATCAGTATCAAAATTCTTTTCGATATAATCCGGAATTGAATCATTATCAGTATCTCCAATCAATACAGTCACTTGAACAGTTTTTACAACTGTGTTTCCAGATGGATCTAAAATTGTTACATTAACATTATTAATACCATAATCAGCTACTCCAAATACATTTTTACTTAAGGTAATTGTATCTTTAGAACAATTGTCGCTATAAGATACCACAACCATATTTTCTAACAAATAAGCATTTGAAGATGTATCTACAATAATTGTAGCATTTTGAACGGAAATTATTGGAGAAATAGTATCCAAAACAGTTACTGTAGCCGTTTTAGTTTTAATATTTCCATTGATATCTTGAGCTGTTAGGGTCACAGTATTTGCTCCAGTATTTGAACAATTAAAAGTGTATTTGTCTAAATAAACAGTATCGATGTTACAATTATCAAAAGTACCATTATTGATATCTGATGTTAAAATTGAAACACTTCCAGAATTATCTAAATATACAGTGATGTCTTTTGTAACAACAGTAGGTAAAATTCCATCGTTATGCACCAAATTAACTAAAACAGAGTCACGACAGTTATTTAAATCTGTTGTATAAACCTCATAAACTTTGTCTGGTAAATTTGTCACTGGGCTTGTTGCACTTACCCTGTCAACCATATAAGTATACGTTGGTGTACCTCCATAAGCATTAAATGTTAATATACCTTGGCCATCACAAACAGAAACTGTTGCAATATTTAAACCTAACAATGCCGGTTCTGAGATATTGATTGTATCGGAAATTACACAACCGTTATCGTCGGTTATTGTGTAAGTATATTCATCGGCTGCCAAACCAGTAATATCAGCTGACGCACTGGTATATCCATTCAATGAAGACCAATCATAAACGTAATCTGTTGCAATAGTTCCACCTACAACGGTTAAATCAATTGCACCATTACTTTCATTGTTACATTTAACTTCAGTTCTAACATATCCTAATGCCATTGCTGTAGGTTCAGTAACAGTAATTTTATCAGAAATTTGACAGTTATTTAAATCGGTAACTGTAATGTCATAATCACCTGCTAATAATGCAGTAATATCTTCAGTATTTGCTGTAAAAGTATTTGGACCTGTCCATGCATAAGTGTATGTTGAAGTACCACCAGTGATTGTCAAATTTATTGCACCATCTGCATTTCCATTACACAATACTTTTGTAATTGTTTTTGCAATTGCAAGTACAGCAGGTTCGGTTACGTTATATGTTTGATTGAAAGTACAACCATTATCATCGGTAATTGTTACAACATAATTACCAGCTAATAAACCAGTAATATCTTCAGTTGTTGCAGAATTATCCCAAGAAAAAGTATAGTTCGTAGCAACGGTTCCGCCTGATACAGTTAAATTAACACCACCATCACTCAAACCATTACATGTTACATTGCTAATGACATCCGTTGCTGATATTGCTGTAGGTTCAGAAATTGTTACTGAAGTTGTTTCAGTACATGAATTTGCGTCAGTAACAGTTACAGAATAACTACCAGCTGCTAAACTATTAATATCTTCTGTATTGTTTGAATATGAACTTGGACCTGTCCATGACTTACTGTAAGCAGTCACGCCACCGGCAATAGTTAAGTCAATTGAACCAGTAGATTTTCCATTACACAATACATCCACTTTCGACGTAGTCAATGTTAACTTGGTTGGTTCAGTAATTGTAACTGAAGATGTTGAGGTACATAAATTATTATCCGTAATTGTTACGTTATAAGTACCAGCAGCAAGTGCAGACAAATCTTCTGTTGTTGCTGCAAATGTTCCAGGACCGGTCCATGCTGCAGAATAATTTGGAGTACCACCACTTACAGTTAAATCAATTGAAGCGGTTGAAGCTCCATTACAAAGCACATTAACTTTAGTAGAAGATATTGAAATTGCAGTTGGTTCAGTAATAACTATTGTAGAAGATTGAACACAAGAATTTGCGTCTGTTACAGTAACTGTATATGAACCAGCAACTAAATTTGTTAAATCTTCTGAAGTACTGGTAAATGTGCCTGGTCCTGTCCATGCATATGAATAAGGACTTACACCACCTGTTGTTGTTATATTAATAGAACCGGTTGTTTGAGCATTACAAGCAACGTCTACCTTGGTATTTGATATTGCAATAGCGTCAAATTCTGAAATCAAAACTGAATCTGTAGCAGTACAGGAATTTGCATCGGTGATTGTTACATCATATCTACCAGCTTTTAAACCCGTTATATTTTGAGTTGAGGCAGTAAAACCCGACGGACCCGTCCATGCAAAACTTTGATAAACTGGTGTACCAACTGGGCTACCTCCAGAAACAGTGATTGTTACTGCTCCATTTGTGCCTCCATTACATGAAACGCTTGTTTTTGATTTTGAAGTAACGGCAATCACTGTAGGCTCTTGAACTGTTGCAGAACCTGATTTTGTGCAACCATTAGCATCTGTCACAACATAATTGTATGTACCAGCTGCCAAACTTGTCATACCAGCAGTTGTTGCAGTAACACTACTAACCGAGCCAGTACCAGCCCATGAATAAGTATATGGTGCAGTACCACTATTGGGATTTAAGGAAACACTACCATTTGTTAAACCATTACACGTAATATTATTTGTAGTTAAAATTACAGTTGGTAAGGAATTTAAAGTTACACTAGAAGTATAGGTATTCTGACAGCCATTCAAATCAGTAATTGTTAATGAAACAGATTTAACGCCAGAAGTTGAATAATTTACCCCGGTAACATTTGTGCTGGTAGATGTTGATGGTGAAGATCCAGAGCCAAAAGTCCAGCTGTAACTGGTAATTGGCAAACCAGAGGTAGAAACTGTAACGCCGGTAAAGTCAAATGAATTACCTTGTAAACATTGTGTACTCGAATTTACTGTCCAATTGGAAACTAAGGCATTTGGTTGTGTAATAGTTTCAGTTTTGCTTACTTGACATCCTGCATTATCAGTTACTGTACATGTGTAGGTGCCAGCAATTAAACCAGATATACTTTGATTTGTACTTGAATTTGACCAACTGTATGTATATGGTGTTTTTCCACCGCTTACAACTATTTGCGCAGTTCCATCACTACCACCATTACAGCTAACATTTGTGTAGTTACCCGTACCGATTAAGCCGGTTAAATTAGCAACAGTTGCATTACTTGTTGCTGTACCACTAGAATTTACAACTTCAACGACATAATTAGAAGCCATTAAACCAGTAAATGTATAAGTCGAAGAACTGATGGCACCACTTGTACTTATGACCGCGCCTCCAATTGTGTATTTCAAATTATAAGTAAAATTAGGAGTACCCGAAGTAACATCTACCTTTATTTCGCCGTCAGACAACGGAGTAGTTGCTGGAGAGCAAGTTGGATTCTTTACCGTAAGACTTATAGTCGCCTGGCCCCATGCAAACCCTTGTAAACTTAAGAAAAAGAGCACTAACCATGCCTCTTTCTTCAATTTTGTTAGTCCCGATGACCAACCTACTTTATTCATTAATTTCATATATTGATATTAAATTTTCCTTTGTTTTTTTAAACTTATTCACAATAAATTCACACAAATATACCATTTCATTCTTACTCAAGAAACATAATTTTATACATCGTGCATTTTTTTGGACAATTTTATTTGCATTTTTTACCAAAATTCTCAAATCTCACGACCCAATTTTCACAAAATAAAATTGTCTAATTTAAACCGCACAAAAAATATACCACATATTCACACATCTTCATACAATACCTAACTAATTCTAGTTCTCAATTAAAAATTCATTATCACAAAATCATAAATTTTAAAACCTTTACAATGACAGTACACCCTATTTTTACTTAATTTGCCTTTCATGAACCAACTCGTAATCGATATTCTAAACCAAGCCTCTTTTCTAAAACAAGCAAATGAAAAAAGAATAAATTATGACATTTCTCAGAACCTTCAAAATACCTTTTCCTGCATCCAACTCACAGAAAAATTAACACTTTCAATTGCACTTGCTATTTCTATCAATGAGAAAAATTTACCCCTTCAAAATATCTTTAAAAATTACGCCAAATCCAACATACTTTCAAACGAGGATATCATTGATATACATTCCTTCGTTTCAATTATGAACATGAATAATACCCTTTACAAATTCAAACATTTTATTGAAAACGATATCTACAAGCAAAAACCGAGTGGGCTTAAAATGACATCAAAAGCG
>JACCDO011335107.1_pt1 | contig 11127 bp, 11 predicted proteins | sample 7446101 | NCBI WGS metagenome assembly JACCDO01 (sample SAMN15323440, study PRJNA562643) | freshwater metagenome | isolation source: river surface water | place: USA:Blue River Watershed | collected 2017-08-16
AACGCACTGTAGAAGCTGGATTCAAAAAAGCATTCAAAGGAAGCTGGGGAGATAAAGAGCATACAAAACGTATTGGAGTAGTGCAAGATTTGAATCGTTTATCCTTCAATTCCGCGTTAAGCCATTTGCGTAAAACAAACCTGCCGTTGGATGCTAGTGTAAAAGTAGTCGGGCCACGTGTATTACACAACACACAGTGGGGTTTCTTTGACCCGATCGATACCCCAGATGGTGGAAATATTGGTTTACATAAACATTTGTCCATCACAACATATATTAGTCAGGGATATTCGCGCGAACTCATGATAAAATGGCTGCGTGAAAAGGTCAGTATGAAATTATTAGAAGAATGTACGCCGAAATTATTGGCATCGTTGACAAAGGTTTTTGTGAATGGATATTGGACGGGGGCAGTTTATGAACCAGTCGACGCGGTGCAAAAAATAAAGTTGTTCCGCCGCAATGGATTAGTTCCCATTTATACGAGTGTTTCCTTCGATATTAAGATGAATACTATTTTTATATACACAGATGCGGGTCGTGTATGTCGTCCTATATTTTACCGTGACGACGAAACCCATAAAATGTCTTATGATACGCCGAAAATCAAACAATATTTGGAAGACGATAAGTTTACATGGAACGATTTGATTACCGGGTTCAACCGTAAAAAGGTGCAAGGATTTAACCCGAATAGCTACACCATGTACGAATTAAATGAACTGTATGAAAATATCGATGTGGAGTCAAATCCCGCAAAGTTGGCGCGATTTCTACAGGAAAAGGCCATTATTGACTATATTGATACGAGTGAGACAGAAGGCGCATTAATTGCAATGAATGTCACTGAATTAGTAAAAGATAAACAACAACAACATACACACGTCGAAATTCACGAATCCCTTATATTCGGTACCATGTGTAATTTGATCAACTTCCCTGAAAATAATCCAGCAACTCGTAATTCATTTTCATGTGGACAAAGCAAACAAGCTGTATCTATGTATCACACAAATCATCAAGTGCGTATGGATAAAACGGCAGTTGTATTGGTTTCTGGTCAAGTCCCATTAGTTAAGACTCGTTATTTGAAACATATTAACAACGAAGAAAATACATATGGTGAAAATGCGATTGTGGCAGTGATGTGTTATACTGGATATAACGTGGAAGATGCGATTTTAATAAATGAAGGAGCATTAAAACGCGGATTATTCCGTACAACGTATTACAGTACATATGAAATGCATGAAGAGAAGAGTAAAACGAGTGAAGCAACTGTCGAAAATACGTTCATGAATATCGAAATGCAGCACAATGTTATCGGCACAAAACCTGGATATGATTACAGTAAGTTAGATAAACACGGAATGATTAAAGAAAATACGGAATTAAATGACAAAACCGTTTTGATTGGAATGGCTACATCGAATTCTGCGGCGAGCGATGTGAAAGTGGATGCGTCGAAAACCCCCAAGAAAGGACAACTCGGTATTGTAGACAAAACGTTTATTACTGAAGGTGAAGAAGGCACACGCATTGCAAAGATACGAGTCCGCGAAGAGCGTATACCAAATATTGGTGATAAAATGGCATCGCGCGCTGGACAAAAGGGTACTATTGGTTTAGTGGTGCCTGAACGCGACATGCCTTTTGCGGCAAACGGTATTCGCCCCGATTTAATTATCAACCCACATGCGATTCCATCCCGTATGACCATCGGCCAATTTGTTGAAACGATTACCGGAAAGGCCAGTGCCTTGTATGGAGCGTTTGGCGATTGCACGGCTTTCAACAATGATGGTTCCAAAATTGGGGTCTTTGGCGATTTATTATGTAAATCCGGTTACCATTCGAGCGGAAACGAAGTGTTATATAATGGAATGACTGGCGAACAGTTAGAAGTGGAAATATTCATGGGACCTAACTATTATATGCGCCTGAAACACATGGTGAAAGATAAGATTAATTATCGCGCATTAGGACCGCGAACAGCACTCACGCGACAACCAGTGAGTGGTAGAGCAAATGATGGTGGGTTGCGTATAGGTGAAATGGAACGTGATGGTGTTATATCACACGGCGCAAGTGCATTTTTACAAGAGTCTATGATGGAACGCGGCGACAAGTACAAAATCGCTGTATGCAATACAACTGGTATGATTGCTATTTATAATCCATCGAAGAACTTATTCATGAGTCCAATGGCAGATGGACCCATCAAGTTTACTGATAATATTGATACTAGTAAAATGAACATTGAAACTGTTAGCAAATTCGGTCGTAATTTTAGTGTTATCGAAGTACCATATTCGTTTAAGTTGTTGGTCCAGGAATTACAGGCCATCAACGTTCAAATGCGTATTATTACAGAAGACAATATTGACCAAATCGAAAATATGAGCTTCTCGAACAATTTGAATGCACTTACGAAAAACAAAGAAGACACCCCGAACTCACTTGTAATGCAAATCAAAAAAATATTGAGTAAAGGATATGCAGGAAACCGACTTGCAACACCAGAAAGTATTACGTCTTCGCCTGGATCACTTGATTCAGTTCCATATGCACCAGAGTCTTTAGATTCAATTCCGTATGCGCCGGATTCACCTGGTTCAATACCGTATGCACCTGGCTCGCCTGTGAATATGGATAATGTATACCAACCTACCGAGGCGGAATATCAAGATTTGATGGAAACGGTAAATCCCGATTCGCCTGCATATAATCCCAACTCGCCGTATGTTCCCGAGAAACATAGCCAACCTGCATACAATCCCAATTCTCCTGTCTATAATCCGAACAGTGCAAATAGTTCACAATCCGGGTCATTAGTATTCCCTGGTACACCTGACTATCCACCACTCGATAAGACACCGCCGAATATATTCCCTGGTACACCTGACTATCCACCGCCAGATAAGACACCGCCGAAAATATTCGCAGGTTCACGTAATTATCCTCCGTCGAATTCAGGTGCAGAGTATTATGTAGGCGAATCTGTGATATTTAGAGGCGATTCAAAACCAGGTAGAATATGGAATATTAAGAACATTGGTGATAAATTTATTACCATTGAAACCCGCGATAATGCAGGATTAGATATCAGCGATACGATTAAGGTAGTCACTCAATTAGATATATACAGACCCGGTGATTTTGCATACAGTAACCCGTTGGTTCAGCCATTATACGATGAACCGGTACAGCATGTGAATGCAAATAAACCAGCAGAACCCACAAATATGCCAGCGATTAATATTAAAATCGTAAATGGAAATGATATGACAGAACCATCGAATATTACACAATTCCAGGTGGATGCAACTAATTCGGCAACAAATGGTGGTTCTATCGCATCTACCTCTAGTGCTCCAGCTCTTATCAAAATGAAACCACAATCAACCGGCGATGCAGCTGAGTCAGCAGCGGCCGACAATTCATTCGATTTTAGCAAAGGAATGGTTATAAAGAAAGTATAATGTGAAGTTCGCGTTGAAAAATTGATAGTTTGTAAAAAATATAAAGTATCAATTATTAGTATATTACACAATGAGTGCTTCCAGTAATAAGATTCTATCTGTATATAATTCCCGAAACACGTTGGTGGAAATATTGACAGAAAAAGGATACAAAACCGAGGATTATAGTAGCTTTAGTATTAATGAAGTAGATGCTATGTATAAAAATACACAGCTAGACATGCTGTTGACCCATAGTACAAATAATAAAAAAGTTTATATTAAATATTATTTGAAAGCAAAACAGATAAAGAAGCCAGATTTAGATGATATTATTGAAGACCTTTATTTCATAGAAAACGTATTAACTAAGGAAGACTGTCTTATTATTGTAACGGAAGATGAACCGAATGACACAATTATTGCTAAAATCAATTATTTGTATGAACACGATGGCATTTTCGTTGTAATCCATAACATTAAGCGTTTGCAATATAATATTTTGAAACATACGCTAGTTCCCAAAGCAAATATTTTATCCGATACCGAAGTCGAGGCATTGAAACAAAGATTTAATTTGATGTCCGTGAAACAATTGCCCGAAGTATCGAGATTCGACCCACAATCATTGGCTATTTGTTTACGTCCGGGGGAAGTATGTAAATATGACAGAAAAAGCGCGACCGCACTCAGCACCGAATATTATAGAGTATGCGTATAACTCATAAACAATAAAACAACACATAGTTTATTGTGGATTTTTGTATTTTTGTATTTTTTTGATAACGATCGATGCAACATTGTTATCAAACCCAATTGAACGTGTTTACCCAATATATAACCCATATTTCACAACAAAATCGACCATATTCTCTGTACCCATCGAATGGTTACATGCAAAACAAATGGGTCTCAAATTATTTATTTCGTGGGTTCCACCATTTTTCTCACTAATAACATGTCCCACTTCATAGTTCGTATTTGATATAGTAACCTTTTTACAACATAAACATTTGTGCTTAATAATGTCTTCACTAATGTAGTGATTCCACACAATAACCCTTACGTTCTTTGGTATACTTTGTTTTTTCTTTTTAGCCTCTTTCTTATCTTCTTCTTCCTTTAATTTTGCAGCATCTTCATCTTCTTTTGCTTTTTTCTCTTTGGCTTCTTGTAACCGTTTTTCTTCTTGTAACCGTTTTTCTTCTTGCAATCGCTTTTCTTCTTCTTTCAATCTCAGTTCGATCTCTAATTTTTGTTTTTCCAATTGTTCGATTATGCTTAATGGTGCTGGTTCTGGCTTTCCTGCTATATCTGGTTCAACATCGGGTGCATTATCCAGTGTAAATTTAAGAGTTGTAGAACTATGTAATAATATATGATATATAAGTAGATCTTTTTTTGACCCGGCAATCCCTTTGATACCGTATAGTTTGCAAATATTTTTTAATTCGTTCAACTTTTTATCCTTCAAAATTGGCAATAGTTTCAAAAATTCAGTTTCCAATAATTGAATAATTTCTGGTTTTTTCAACTTGGAAAGACCGGATATACCAATATCTTTTGCCTTTTCCTTCAAGCTATCCGCATTTAACTTATTCAATTCAGCATTCAATTTAAGTACAATTTCATCGATTTTATCTTCAATCACAAACGATGTAGCTGTATTCGCATCATTCACGTCAGTTAAATCCGACAATACAGTTTGATTGTCAGAATATATCGGGAGATTAGAGGGTTCCATTATTATATAGACCTTTGTATATTTAGTTAGCATAATTCTAAGTTGTTTCTCGAATACACATGTTCATGTTGGGAGATAAATCACACATTTGAACATCTAATGGTCTAATTTTTGAAGATTTAAATCTGCATAAATATATAATGGGGACGGTTGAATATAGTGAATATCCTTTTTCTTATGAATCAACTAGAAGCGGCACCAGTCGAAATGATAAAACAACGAAAACTGATAAAATATCGAGACCCATTGTCGAGGGAATTGCCAACTTTTGTGATTTAAACCGTTCGTATGCAAATCAATATAGACAAGGCTGGAATAATTTAAGTGCGGCCAATGATGCAATTAAAAAGCAGGATACAACACGAAATAATGCAACTAATATGAATAATACGATTCAAACTGTGATTGGTCGTACAGTCTCTACTGGAACAGTTTTAGATAAAGAAGGAGTAGCCCCCGTATCACTCGGTAAAGTCCATATATTTACAAAAGATTTCAAAACATATCTTGGTAGCAAAATGGTAAATACTGCTGGTATATTTAGCGGATTATCGGCAGATTTAAGTACTGATCCGTCGAAATTCGGTTTCGCGTATGAAAACGTAGACGGCAAATTATTAAAAGTCGATATTGTAAACGTAAATAAGGGTTATGATGTTGAATCTATGTCGTCATTGCCAACACCCGACCCTGTAGTAACCCTTCAAATAACAGGTACGATTATACCGAGTGCGACTGTTCCCGCATCGCGATCTACTCGTGCACCAAATGGAAAATTAATAAATACCGAACAAAAAAATTCCGGCGCAGAAGTAAGATATAATAGTATGAAAACCGTATACACTGACGTTATTGCAAATACATTAAATTTAAGTATTGGTGTATTGGCAGCAATCATTTTTATTATGAAGTCCTAATATGGGTTTCCCGTTTTAGACGTTGGAACGGTCCAATACATGTATATTTAGTGCATTTTACGTGTATTTTCACCAGAACAGATAAAAAGATGAAAAGAATAATATGTTTTCATCTTTCGCAAAGATTTAAATCTTCATAAATGTATAATTACACATGGCGCCGACTGACATTGACGCAAAAAACCAAGTAGTTAAACACGATGCAAATATGAATCATCTCGAAAACACCCGATATTTTTATCAACGCGCGCTGTTAGATGCAGTAAATCTTAGCGCTGGTATATTCATCGCCGCGATTATGATTTTTAAGCTGAAAAATTCAAATGTATGAAGATTATATAATGGCAAGTTTAGTAGGTGATCATTTAAACAAATACAAACAAAACGAAGAAGAATTTCCTGCAAATATTCAGCAAAGTGCATATATACAAGACCAAACCAATGATATATATGTAGTCAATCTAATTTTGATTATTTTTTATTATGGTTTTTTGATATATTACGCATATTATGCATATGGATCGTTTAGGTATAGTACATTATATTATAGAAAATTATTCATGTTGATATTATTATTTGCATACCCATTTATAATTTATCCGGTTCAATATGGTGTGTATAATTTCGGCAGGTATGTTGCTGGTTTAGTGTATAACAATGTATATGATACGAAATCGTGGTAAAAAATATACACATACATAATATATTACCGAACCAATTATGCAACAATGCAATACATGTTCTTCCAATCCTAATAATAAAACATATAATTATCACATGTTTGAACCAGACGAATATGTGAAACCTACACGTCGATCTACCGGATTTATTATTGAAGGGCTGGATACAGTAAGTCAAACGAGTGCAATAACAAATGCAACCGCCGCTTTTAATGATTCATATGCAAAATATTTAGAATGCAGTATACCAAATTCAACATATTGTAAATCATTGAATGAACAATATAAGGCACAATCACAAACGGTGACTGATTTAGAACCCGCATATAATGACGCATCAAACGCATATAATACATGTAATAATCATAAAAATAGATGTATGGGAATCACAACTGCAATTGATAATACGCAAAAAATGATAAACGACTATGATGTGAAAATCGAGAAAAAACGAAAAATACTAAATACGTGCGATTTTCTTAAAGAAGAATGCGACAAAAAGAAACAAGAAATCCAGGACAAGATCGCGCAAATCGAAAATTTAAAGATGCAAATTGAGGCTAACAAACAAATATACGAAGTAAATAAATGTAATACCTAATTTAGTAATTTACACATATTTTATTCTATCTATTATATAGAATAAACCATAAAAAATGCAAGGGTTTGATACATCTATGACCGACACACAGTTTAAAATATATTATCGTAACAAAAATGAAGAGTTAATGAATAATGACGCCGAATACCAGAATGCGTTAACCGATATATCTAAACAAATCGAACCAATAGAAGCGAATATGAATCGTATACGTCCAAATCTCCAACAAGTACAATATGAATTTGATGCACTTCGGCGACGTAAATCTCAATTAGAAAATACGCGCACTCAATACCAGAATATGGTTAAACGTGCCAATAAGTTCACACGTGGATTGTTAGCTAGAGTAATTGGTCCACGATTCAATCAAACAAATGCTCAAATAACAGATGTTGCCAATAAAATACAATCCGTGCAAAAGAAACTAACCGAGTTATCCAATGAAATGAATAGTTATAAGGCTGCATTAACACCTATTTTAGCAAATAAAACCAACATTATTAATAATAAAAATAAAAATGACAATGAACGGATTATTTTGATTAAACAACAATTTTATTATGGTAAGCGTGAAGAAGCATGTAAAGAACTTAGTGCGGTGATTGCGAAGCAAGAACAGTTGTTGAACCAATACAACGAAGAATTAACCACTTTAAACAAACAACATGCGGATTGTAAAGCGAATTATGAAAATACATGTTCGGTAGCAGAGCGTAATGTGCTTACTACGCTTATTGCAGAACGTGATGAACAATCAAAACAACTAGACCAGAAATACGAGGAATACGATGATGTTTGCAAAGATAAAATTCAAGACTGCGACCCATTGTTTTCAGTATTTCAACAAAAAAAATCCGTATATGATGACGAAACTAAGAAAAAGAATAAGTTAGACGATGAATATAAAACCTGCATGGACCCGAAGAGAAATAAGTGTAAAGATATTTACAATGATGCCAATTTTAACAAGTCTACAACAGAAATGAATGTCGATATGATTAAGCCATCCACATCGAAAACGAGTGAAGGGTTTACCCAATTTAGAAGCAATGATAATGCAGATGCAACACATGCGAAACTCATCGCAAACTATAAATCTGTACAAAATAATTATGCCAAACTGAAAAATAACGTACAAGAATTAAATAGCGCAAATAATAATGACATTGGCAAAACCTCCAGATATGCAACTCATAAGCAATTATATGATAATGCCATATACACGAATATATTATTGACCGCTCTAGCCACGTCTATCGTATATTACATATTCACCGACCTTTAGTAAACAATATTATATCCCAATATGCTATAATATTATTTAGTAATGCCATATATACCTTATACACGCGATAGTCCACTTACATTGAATGCTCTAACAATAACGGAAGGTTTTGATATGAATGACGCGGTTGCACAAATAGACACAATTAAAGCGAATATTGCATCATTTAATACTAGACAAAACCAGGCGATTATTAATTCCGTAGATATTTCGAATAAATTAGACAAAAACGAAAAATTACAGAACAACTCAAAATATAAAAAATATATTCCAACCAACGGCAAGACACGACCCAGTGCAGCCGATGAAATTATTCGCGACACCACACTATTAAATGATGCAAACAACCAAGTCTATATTCTGGGTTCAATCGCAGTCGCGTCTTTAGTCGTATTATCATTTTATATGTAGAAAAATGTACAACTAATATATAATGTCCGCAACCGCCCCAGACCAAACTAGTATCCAGTCTATATTAACAACTATACAAACAATCTTATCGTCATTAGGTACACATACAACAAATATCGACACTGCCACCGTATCAAATGGATTAAATTCAATTCAAACAATCACCGCCGAAGCAGATGAAAAAAACAAACAATTGTTGTTAAAACAAAATGAAATGAAAGCTCTGGTCGACGATGAGAACCAGCGCATACAGTCCAATATTCAACGTGTAGAAGACAATCTTATTACGAAAAAACGCATGGTAGAATTTAACGAAAATCGCAGATTGCGCACAGAGCAATATAACCAAATTCTTCTTACATTTGTGTTGGCTATGGGTGTTATATTAGTCATTGTCATTGGCGGGCGATTAATACCATTTGTACCCGAGTTTGTATTACAAGGTCTTATTGTAATCATTGGCGTGGCTACCGTTATTAAACTGTTTACGATGTATGCAAATATTACATCTAGATCTCATTTGAATTACAACGAGTTAGATTTAGACAAACCAAAAATGGATACCCCAGAACAAGTCCAACAAAATAAGGCAGCTGCCGCTGCATCTGGAGATTTACTAGGTAGTATTGATATTGGCGGATGTATGGGAGCGGCATGTTGTGATTCTGCCAATAAAGTTGTATGGAATGAAAGCTCACGCAAATGCGTGCAAGGATTTGAGAACATGGACGATTTTTTAGTGGAACGTTTGAAATACAATAAAAACATTGCATTGTCAAATTCGCCGAGCGAAATAAATATGTATAGTATAATATAGAATGCCCCGTAGCCCAGAAGATATTTTGACGGACCGGGAATTATTATTCCAACAAAAATATATTCACCAGCTTCAAACAATCGAAACATTAACATTATTAAATACAGTCCTAACTTATGCCTATTTTATATGCATTATATTTGTGTTATACTATTTGTTTACTAAATACGATTTAAGCATATACGTAAAAGTAGGACTCGGTCTGTTCGCAATTGCCTACCCGTTTATAATCCGTTTCATAGAAATCGCTGTTTATAACACGAGTGTGTATATGGGTGCGTTCATTACTGGCAATGCAATCGATCGAGATATTGCCGCCGAAGAGAAGATGAAAGAACGCCTGAACAAAGAGTATTTGGAACGGGTCGAATGGGCCAGAATGAACGGACCCGAATGAAAAGTTTGAATAAGTTTTTACCGGTTTTCGACAAAAAAAAGAGGGTTGTTATTTTTACGTAAATGCATTGAAATCAATAACATCGTGTATATCGGTCTACCATTACGATAAAAAATGTCCAATTGTTTTTGGCGCCATTTTTCTTGTTTTTCTAATTGTTTTTTATGCTCTTCATCTGCAACAAAGTGCCTGTATTTCCACATCATGATACAATATATATTATTGTATCATTTTTCTTTTGTATGGTTATATCTCATTATAAATTCTCTACATCAATACCATCATCCGTATCCGCCTCGTCACTAGCATTATCAGACATCGCTGGTGGCAATTCATCGCGTTCATATTTAATGCGAACACCTGACCAGGTTTGTTGACGCTTGCGTCCAAATTCTTTGTCCATATATTCGTGTAATTCCTTTGGACTTGGACCACGACCACCATAATTCGACATATACCATATTGAGAATTCGTTGTTCAACTCCATTTGCTTGATTCGCCCATTCGCATCCCTTGTAATACGATCGCGAATAAACTCGGATATGTAATCTTGACTCTGGCGATATTCGTTGCTCTTTGACATGACAATATCACAATCGTTAACCACCCCTCCGGTTTTGAATGCAATATCTACCAACATCGCTGCAAATACTTCTTTCCATTCATCAAATTTCTCTTCAATGTTTTTGTCTAACATAAACTGATATGGCTTATCCGGGTCGTCTGCTACCGGATTTTCTGTGAATAATGACTTGAATGGAACGACACGAATACGTCTCCATGTACCGTGATCATTTGCTTTCACGCCCATCAA
>JACCDO010431848.1_pt1 | contig 11126 bp, 9 predicted proteins | sample 7446101 | NCBI WGS metagenome assembly JACCDO01 (sample SAMN15323440, study PRJNA562643) | freshwater metagenome | isolation source: river surface water | place: USA:Blue River Watershed | collected 2017-08-16
GATAACAGATGATAGTGAAATAGAAGATATAAATATGCATATACATTTTTATATTTTTACATATATAATACATTATTATGAAAAAGAAGATTCAATAAAAGAATTATTAAATTTATTAATAAATATTTTTAGTTATTTTACAATTTATATAGAAAGTGGAGAAGAGATGGAAATGATAAAAATGGAATTAATGTTTGAAGAATCATTGTAAAATAAAAATATAATTTATAATAAATTACATATATATTAAAATATATCTAAATAAAAATTAGATAAATGAAAGAAGAAAAAATTAAAAAAGAGAAAGTTTGGAATATATGGAAAACAGATTTGGATTTAGAACTTCCAGATAAACGTTTTTTCAAAAAAAGTATAGATTCAATGAAAAAATTAACAAAAAAAGAATTTGATGTAATAGTTGATTATAAAGGAATTGGTTTTTATATGATAAATAAAATATTAAAATTTAAAAAGTTTCCATTAATGATAAAATATGATTCATATGATATGGATTTTTTATTAAATAAAAGAAAAAAGAAAAAAATTATAAAAGAAGAAAAAGAGGAAAAAGTAGATAATTCAGTGAAAAAAAATAATGATGATAATAATAATAAAATTAAATATTTTTTTCCTGAAAATTCGGATAAAATAAAAGATAAATATACAAAACATATAATTAATTATATAAATACTTTTGATACAATATATACAAAAATGAATACATTACCAAATATTGTACTGTATAGAGGTGTAAAGGTAAGAAAAGATGAAGATAAAAAAATAAAAAAAAACAATATAGAAAAATTTTATGAAATAGTTGATATGAGATATAAAACAAATTATAATTATAAAGTAGGAGAAATTGTTAAAAATGATTATTTTTTAAGTACTTCATTACATCCACAGGTAGCATTTAATTTTGCTAAAGGATTTGCTACAAATAATAAATCAATTGAAGAAAAAATATTAATAAAAATAAATATAAATGAAAAAGATAAAATACCATTTATATTTTTAACAAATAAACTTTTTTCAAGTCATAGTACAAAAAGTAGTTATTTAACTTCATTAAAATATTGGAATGAAACAACTCATGATGAATTTGAAATTTTATTACCAAGAAATATAGAATTTAAAGTAATTAAAAAAGAAATAGTGAAAATACCTCGAAAAATAACAGGATTTAAAAATGTTTATGATAAAAATAAATATATAAAAATTTTAATGTATGAAGTAGAAACTTTACCATATGAATTTCCAAGTAAATTAGATGAGTCATATTTTACTGAAAAACCTTCATTTGTATGTTTTTGATAAATAAAAATATTAAATTAATAATTTAATTAAAAATTAATTTAATAATTTGAACTTAAAAAAAAAATATAATAATTTATTATTTAAATTTAAATTTAAATAATAATTGAAATAAAAAATGATAAATTTGTCATTATATCTATTTATATCAGGATATATATCATCATATTATTATCAAAATGAATTAAGAACATATATAAATAATAATGAAGTAGATTATATATTTATAATATATTTTTTTTCCACATATATATTTTCATATATATTTTATTTAATGATAAAAAATATGATATATTTTACAACAAAAATTGTAGGAAATTAATTACTTTTATAATAATAAATAAAATAATCAATTGTTTTTCTAATACCTAATTCAAAATCAGTTTGAATTTTATAATTTAATAATTCAGTGGCTCTATTTAAATCAGGTTGTCTAATTTTAGGGTCATTTTCATCACTAAATCCATATTGAATAGTTAATTGTGTATCATATTCTTTATAATATTTTTCAAAAATATTTTTAATTTTTAAATAACATTCCATAATAGATATTTCATTATTATTTCCAATATTAATAGGTATATTATGTTCACTATTCATTAATTGAATAAGTCCAAATAATGTATCATCAATAAAATTAAAACAACGAGTTTGATTTCCTCCATTAAAAATTTGAATAGGTTTTTTAAGTAAAAAACTTTCAATTAAAGATGGTATAATACGACCATCTTGAATATTCATATATGGTCCATATGTATTAAATATTCTAGCTATTTTAACATCAAGTTTACAATTTCTAATATATTCATAAGCTAATGATTCCATAATGCGTTTACCTTCATCATAACAAGAACGAGGACCAAAACAATTGACATTACCAAAGTAAGATTCATTTTGAGGTGATAATTCGGGGTCACCATAAATTTCTGAAGTAGATGCAATTAAAATTTTACTATTAAAATGACGAGCAATTTCAAAGATATTTCTAGAACCAATATAAGAAGTATCAAGGGTTTCAAATGGTTTTTGTTTATAAAAAATAGGTGATGCAATAGAAGCAAAATGATAGATTTCTTTAAATTGAATATTTTTATCAAATAAAATATTGAGTAAAGAACCATCACAAATATCAATATTTAAAAAATCAATTCTTTCATTATACTTTTCTTTAAGTTCTTTAAAAATATTATCAAAAAATTTATTAGAACAAATAAGATTATCAATAATTAAAATTTTAGTATTTTCTTGATTTTTTAATAAATAATAAACTAAATTAATACCAATAAAACCGGCTCCACCTGTAATTAGAATATTATTCATTTATAAATTATATATAAATATTAAAATATATTATTTTATAAAATAAAACACCGAGAAAAATTATAAAAAAAAAATGAATTTAAAATAAATGAATATATAAAAATATAATAATCAAATAAAAAATGCAAGAAGAATGTTGTATATGTTATGAAAATTTTGAAAATAAAAATATATTTACGTCAAATACTTTTTATGATTTTGAAAAAATAATAAAAGAATTTAATACAGATAAAATAGTCTTTCAATTAAATTGTAAATGTAATGGTTCAAAATATCATATAGATTGTTTAAAAAAGGTTATTTTAGATAATTTTGAATATTGTCAATGCTGTTATTGTAGATTATCAATATCTTTAATGGATAAAACAAGAATAAAAGAATATTATTTAAAAACGGATATAGAAATGCAGAATAATATAGAAAAGGAAAAGCAAGAGATTGAATATTATAGAAAAAAATTTAGAAAAACTACACAAAGATTAATATATTCAACTATGTTATTTAATATATTTATTTATTTTTATATATTAAATACACTAGGAACTTATATAAATGGAGTACAAAAATTAAATATTATTATGCAAGTATTTGAATTAAGATTATTATTATGGTTAAAAGATGAACCAAGTGAAACACATCATGAAGTTTTAAATTCAAATATGTTTTTAACAGCAATGTCAACATTAATGGTAATTTTTATGCAAGATGAAATGAATTTTATAGGAGGTTCTTATATGTTATTTTTTTTAATAACGCATCCTGTAATTGTTGGAACAATATGTTAAAAAAAATAATAAAATAAATATAAAACATATATAATAAACGTAAATTTATAAAAAAAAGAATTTTGAAAAAGAAAGTCGTATCTATAATTTTTCAATTTAGATAGTAAATAATATCTAAATAATAAATAAGATTATAAAATAAAAATGAGTGAAAATAAAATAATATCAGGTGTTGGTACATTAATATGTTGTTTATATAAAAACATACCATGTATAGTATTAGGTAGAGAAAAAAATAAATCAAATTATTTAGAAAAAGATCAATATGAAGAATTTGGTGGTAGTATATCAAATAAAGAGGAAAGTGTAGAAAAGAATGCAACATATGAATTAAAAGAAGAGACAGCAAATATGATAAATATAGAAAATTTAGAAGTATTTAGTAAAATAATAAATATAAATAAAAAAAATGTAAATAATTATTTTGATATAAAAACAAATCATAGAAAAAATAATTATTATAGATGTTATTATTTAAGAATAGATCAAATTAGTGATAAAATATTTAAAAAAAATTTAAAAAAATTAAAAAAAGATAAAAATACTCCAAAAAGTTATTTAGAAATAGATAATTTAGTATATATACCTATAACACGATTTAATAAAAAAAAAGAATTAAATTATGAATTAAATGAAGGATATTATGGTGAAAAAGAATTATTTTTAAATATAAATGATATAAATGATAAAAATATAAGAATATCTGAAAGAACATCAAAAATATTAATTAAAAATAATGAAAATACAAAAATAAATGGATTAAAAATATGTAAATATTTATGTAAAAATAAAAAAGAAAATATAAAAATGAAAAAAAAAATAATAAATGATAATAATTCATTTTTAAATAAAACAACAATATTATATTATTAATTTATTTTATAATAAATACTATATAAAATTTTTTTAATTTTTACGTTTAAAAAAAATAATTTAACGTAAATTTAATATAAAAAAGTGAATAAATAAAGTTAAATAAATATATATTTATAAATTATACATATATGTATATTAATACAATCAACAATAAATTAATCAAAAACACAAAATGTATAAAAGAAATATATTTTATGAAAATGAAAAAGATGAATATTTGGAAAGAAAATATAATATAAAACCAGATATAAATACTATTGAATTAGAATATATTTATCTAGATAATATAATAATTGGTTTAATAATAAAAAATGGATTTGATAAAAATATGGAAAATGAGTTAGTAAATAAAGATTTAAAAAATATAAAAATATTAAATTTTGCAGATAAATATCAAGATTTAAGTGATATAATAGATTATGAAAAAATAGATATTTTACGAGCAAATAAATTTAATGATATAAATAAAATAGAAAGTTTGATGAAATGTATTAATTTAAAAGAATTAACTATAAATTTTTCAGAGAAAGACTTGTTAAGAGTATGTATAAATACTTTTAAAATTTTTAAATATTTTTCAAAACTAAAAAAACTGGAAATTGTTGATTTATTATTATTTAGTTTAAAACAAAATTGTTTACCAATTAATTTAGAATATTTAAAAATACGTTTTGATTGGAGAAGTAATATAAAAGAAATAGAAGATAATTTGAGATTAATTGAATATAATATTGATATATATCCTCAAAATTTAAAAATACTGAATATTGAATTTTATTTAGAAAATGGTAAAATATTAAATTTACCAAGTACATATTTACCAGATAATTTAATAAGTTTAATTTTAAGTGGATCGTTAGATCCATTAAGTATACCGAAAAATATAAAAAATTTAAATTTATATGTTCATAATAATTTATTTATGAAAAATGATAGAAATGGAAATAGAATACTTTTAAAAAATTATTTAAATGATTCATTAGAAAGATTAGATTTAACAACAACTAGAACAAATTATCCATTTGAAATGATCAATGAATCAAATAATAATAAATATATTTTAAACAAAGAAGATTTACCAGATTCATTAAAAATTTTAGAAATAGGTGGTGATGTAGATATACATTCATTAAATTCAGGATTAAAAGAATTAACATTTAAAGAATTTTCAACATATCAAAATGTATTTGAATGCGAGGGCATAGAGTTAAAGAAATTGAATTTTGATACTGGAGAATTTTTAATAAAAGGAACAAGTTATTATAGTTATTGGTTAAATAGTATAAAACAAATAATAATAAATACAAAATGTAAGTCATTAAAACTTCCTTTTATAGAAATCGAAGAAGAATTTATGGAAGAAATATTAAATAATGAAAATTTAGAAGAATTAGATATGAGTAATCTAAATTTAGAAGAATTAGATGATGATTATATAAATAAATTATTTAATGAAAAGTTATGTAAAAAAATAAAAAAAATAAAATTAATGAATACATATCCAAATGAAATAGAAAATATATTTATGAATAATATTGATTTATATGAAGAAGTAATATATAGAAAAAATAATAAAATTAATATTTATAGAAATAAAAAAAATTATGAATTGGATTATTATATAATGAGATGTATCAATGATTTTTATTTTGATTATATTGATATAGATCGAAATTTTGATTTATTAATAAAAATTAATGAAAAATACAGTGATAAAATATTTAAAAAAGAATTATTAAAAAAGATATATAATCCATTAAATATAAATAAATTATTGGAACAATATAATGATATTGATGAAGTATTTGAATTAATAGGACAAAGTCAATAATATTAACGTAAACAATTTTATAAAAAACTTGAAAAAATATATATAAAATTAATAATTTTATCAGATAGTATAAAAAAAAGATTTAGTGTTAAAATCAAAATAAAAAATGAGTTTATATGAAGATAGTAATCAAATATTATCATTAATTGATATAAATTTAGACAATATTTTAAATAGATGTCAAATAAATAGACATCAATATGCAAGAAATATAATAGAAAGAAATAATTCTATAATAGATTATTTAGGAGATATAATTGAAATGATAAAAGAAGATGATAGTTTAATAAGTGAATTATTTAAGGATATAGAAAATCTAAATTTAAATATATCTAGAATTGAAAGAATTAGTATAAAAAATGAATTAAAAAACAAAATTAAAGACTTGATGGTGGAATCAAATGAAAATGATGATAGTGAATATATAAGAAGTGGTATAATATCAGATATACTTTTAATAAATAATTTTATATTATATTTTAATGATTCATATAATTTGGAAATAAGTTATGAAAATAATGATGATTTAGTAAATAATTTTGAAAGTAATAGAACTTATTATGAATCACATACTAATAATTTAAATTTATTTAATATGTCAATAATAGATAATGTTTTGATAGAAAATAGTAGAAATGATATAATTTTGATAGAAACAGTAAAAAATACACTTAAATTAATATATTTTCATATATGTAAAGATGTAATTTATAGAATTTATCCTATACAACGAAGTAATTGTGTAAGAATGTTGTATTTTGATTATTAATAAAAAAATATTAAATTTATAAAGTATACTTAAAGTAAAAATAAAATTATAAAATTTAAAAATAAAAAAATCATAAAATAAAAAACAAATTAATAATTAATGATAATTATTAATAAGATTTTTAACAATCAAATATTTATTTGTATTATCTTCAATATATTCAGGAAATGAAAAATTAATAGACAAATCTATATTTGAAACAGAATTATTTACTTCATTTGACTCATTTGATTCAATAGATTCATCCTCAGTTTTAAAATAATCGGGAATATATTTATATAAAATACTTTCTTCATATACATAAAAAGTTTTTTTTTCAAGAAAAAACATATTATTAGCAATTCTTATATAAGCTTTAAAACAAGGAAAACTACCATAAAATGCACCAATAACAGATGAATGAGAGAAACCATTATTTCTATTATTCTCTAAATCATTAGTACAATATTCATATTTGTGATGTCCATAATCTCTTGAAACTTGCTTATTAAATTCTCTGATTTTGTTATCTTCTCTAATAAGTTCAAGACCTTCAGGAGCACAAATATTTAAAAATTTATCATTTTCATCAAGAATAAAAATACACTGAATTTTATCATAAAATGAACAAAATACTAATTTATTGTTATTATTATTATCATATTGAATATTTATATTAAAATTATGGAGACCTCCACCAGATGAAGCAACTAAACCAGAATTTTGCATTTTAAAATAATTTATTTAAGTTTAGTAAATTGTTTTTTTAGATAAATATCTAAAAAAATAAATTAGATATTATTTTTTTCAAATTTTTTTTTATTTACGTTATAAAAAAATAGATAAAAATAACATATCTAAGTGTAAAAAGGAAAATAAATATATATTTATATATTTAATATATATAATAAAAAAATGAATAAAGAGTTTAAAAATGTATTTAAATTAGATAAAAAATTGATAAATGAATCAAAAATTAATATTATAGAAGAATATATAAAACCTCATAAAAAATACTTGGAAACAGCAAAAGTATATGATGTAAAAAAAGAGAAAGAGATAAAATCAAATAAAAGAGAAAAGAGTTATAAAGCAATTATAGAAGATGAAGAATTAAGAAAGTACTTGATAGATAATATACTTCCATTAATAAATGAAGAAGGTTTAAAAGAGAATCATATATTTGAAATTTTACCAGGACACATTGATTATATAGAATATGTAAAAGGAGGATATTTTGAAGAACATATAGATTTTATAAATAATCATACAAATTTTACTCAACAATATACATGTATAATTGGTTTAGAAAATTGTTTATCAGGTAAAACATATATATGGGATGATGAAAAAAAAGATTATAATGATTATGAAGAATCAATAATGAAAGGAGGAATGATATGGTTTAAATCGGATTTGAGACATTTTGGTGAAAAATTTATAGATATAAGCGAAGCGAAAAAGAAGAAAATATTAACATTAAGTTTGAGAGCTATTAAAAAAGAGATGACACAAGATTTGGAAAATATGTATATATTTAAATCATCAGAAGGTGAGTTATTTTATATTTTAAAAGAATTATGTAAAAACACATTATTTGAAGAATTGAATAATATAACAGATAAAAGCGAATTGTACGAAAAAGATGGTTCAGAAATAGTAGAAACTGATTTAACAAATGAAGAGTTAAAATTAATGATAAAATATTTATCAGCAAATCCCGAAGCGCTAAATTTAGATGAAATATCAAAAATTCAAGAAAAATTAGCTTTATTTATGATAATACCAAGTGAATATAAATCATGTAAAGTACCATTTAAAGCTTTAAAAGAATTAAATGAAAGATGGATAGATAAAGATTATATATATTTTAAAAATTTTGAACCATGGATGGTAGATTGGGCAAAAGAGATGGATTATGTACCTTTTCAAGTTGTATATCATTGGAATGATTTGATTGAATATTTACCAGTATCAGTCGATTATTCCGAAACAAATGAACAAGATAATTTTCCAAATCATGTGCATGGTAGATTTTTAAGAAGAGAAATGAAGAAAAAGATATCGGGAGAAAAAAATTATGGAAAGAAAATATATGAACAATTAAATATGATAAGTCCATATTCAAGTTTACAGGAAATAAGTGATAATTATTTTTTTGATAATAATTCTTATACAGTAATGAATGAAAATTTAGAATTTGAAAAACAATGGATAGGTTCAGATTATACAATAATGTATGGAAATTGTCAATATTTGGCGGGTGATAATATTTTGGGTAAAATGTGTAAAAAGATAAATAATCATGAAAAAATAAAAAATAAATCTACAGTAAACAAAATGAAAAATTTAATACATTTTCATATGTATAATTTATTTAAATTTAGTATGGAAGAAGGATATGCGTTTTATAAAGACTATTGGGGAAAAAGATCAGATGAAGAATTAAAAAAAGAATTTTTATATGGTGATTATTATTGTAATTTATTAGGTTTAGAAGATCCAAAATACAATATAAAAAATGATAATAATAGTATAAGTTCTTCATCTTTAAATTCAGAAGATTTAGATGATTCAAATGATTCAGATGATTTAAATGATTTAGATGATTCAGATAATTCAGATGATTCAAATGATACAGATGATTCAAATGATACAGATGATTCAAATGATACAGATGATTTAAATAATTCAGATGATAAAAATAAAGATCAAAATAAAAGTTTAAAAAAAAATGAAGAATGGGAAAAAATAAAGATAGAGATGGAGAGGAGTAGAGAAATAGAAAAAATAAAAAATAAAAAGAAAAGAGACGAATATTTGGAAAATATCAAAAATGGTATATATAAAATAACATATGTTGCAATAAAAAAAATGAGAGGATTTAAACAAAGACGTCGAAAAGACCCAATAAATTTAGATTTATATAGTCAAATAAAGGATGAAGATATTATATTTAATGAATGGGAGATAAAAAAGTTAAAAGTATTTTTGGATTATATGGAAAAAGAATATAAAAATTATGAATTAAAAGTATCATTAGAAGAATTAAAAACAAATAAAAGAATTCAAAAATGGTATATTTATCACACATACTTAAAAGGATTTGATACAGAAGAATATTCAATTGATTTTTTTGATAAGTATATTGATTTAGTACAGAGCTTAGAAGATGAAAAATATTCATATTATAAATATGAAGATTCAGATTATAGTGGTGAAAGTGATTATTCAGAAAAAACTAAAAGAAGAAGATTAGAAAAAGAAAAAAAAATTGAAAATAATGAATCATCATATAGTGATTCATCAGATGATAAAGATTCAGAATCATCAGATAATGATTCATCAGATGATAAAGATTCAGAATTATCAAATAATGATTCATCAGATGATAAAGATTTAGAATTAGAATCATCAGATAGTGATTTATCAGATAGTTTTTTTCAAAATAATTTAAAATCATATAAAGAAAAAAATACAGATGAAATATCAAGTAATAAAACTTTAGATACATCAAGTAGTGAAGATGAAAATAGTATATTATTTAAAGCAGATGAAAGTTCAATAGATTCAGATGAATCAATAACTTTTGAAGATTTGAAAAAAAAGAAAAATAAACAACAATTTTTATTAAATGATATTCAAAGTGATACATCATCCGATAATAGTTTTTCAGAAAGTGATTCAGATATATTTAATAATAATGATGATGATAATAACTATCCAATTGGATTAGGGTATAATTTAAATAATGAAAATAATAATAATGAGGATGAAGATGATATATCAATTTATAAAAATATAAGAATAAGAACAGATTCAGATGAATATAAACATATTGATAAAGAACCAAGTTTAGATGGTATGTCAACAATAAAATCAGATGATTATCGTTTTTATAAAGCAAGAGTAGATAAAGATGATGATTATGGTAGATTATTTTATATGGAAAAACAGCATGATGTTCATTTTGAATTATTTAAAGAATCATTTGAAAATATTGAGATATCAGAAGAAGATAAAGAAAGAATAAAAAAAGCAGTTTTAGAAATACCAATTCAAGAAGCAAGAGATTATAGAGATAATATATTTAAAATTTATTATCATGAGTTTTGCAATGAAGGTAATGATATTTTTCAAAAATATAAATTTAAGGTATATTATGTATATTATGGATTTTTAAAAAAAAAGAATTAAAATGAATAATATTTTTTAAGTTAAAATTTATATAAATAATTATATAAAAATAATA
>JACCDO010800212.1_pt1 | contig 11125 bp, 8 predicted proteins | sample 7446101 | NCBI WGS metagenome assembly JACCDO01 (sample SAMN15323440, study PRJNA562643) | freshwater metagenome | isolation source: river surface water | place: USA:Blue River Watershed | collected 2017-08-16
CTTACTGCTGGGTATACTGTTCCGCAAATCGCTTCCGTACCTTATACGGTTACTCAGATGGTTAACGGCGGGATTACGTTTTTACAGCTACTCAATGGTGGGGTTACTTCCACGCAATTCACCGCAGAAAATTATACTATTACTAACTTAGTGAATGACGGTGCTACAGATGCACAATTATTCACAGCAGGGTACACAATTAATCAATTCCTATCCGCCGGGATTTTACCTGCATGGAGCAGCGATGCGAGTGCAAATCATCTTATCAAATCGTATGTCAAGGATTTCGTTGATGTGAGCGGGATGGTTATGTTACGCGAAAATTCCAATTTGTGCATAAGCGGTAATGCGGAGACCGCAGGGAATTTATTATTAAACCGTCTTTTTGTGACAGCAGACGCCAGTTTCAATCGTCGTATTTTTGTCGGCGGCGATGTATCCATGAACGGTAACGTGAATGTGAGCGGTGACCTATCCATGAATGGCACCGTCACCAAATGTAGCTTTAATAACAGTTCCATTCCAAAATCCGCATTTGCAAGTACGGTTCCGGATGGTGCAGAGTATACGACTGCTAATATCGTATATGACCAAACAGTCCAAGCAAATGACGACGTATCCATGAATGGCGCCACATTTGCCACAAATAACGTCAAAGTGAGCGGCAACATTGTGTTCAGTGACGGAACGGTCATGAATACATACGACAATAATGTGTTGACAACAAATCCAACCGTGTTCAAACCATCCACATTTAGCAATCTAGATATATGCGGCAATTTGGTCGCAGGAAGTTATGCAACATCGTCCGATTACCGCATTAAAACCAATGTAGTCGAATTGGATGAAACGTACACCGTGGACAAACTGCGCCCGGTGAAATATTTTCAAACACAGATCAACCGCGAGAAATATGGTCTCATTGCACACGAACTACAAGAACATTATCCGGATTTGGTAATAGGCGAAAAAGACGGAAGCGAATTGCAACGCGTGAATTATACGGGATTGATTGCCATCTTAATCAACGAGATCAAACGATTGAAGCATGATTTAGAAGTATTAGAATTACAGCAGCGATAAATAAGCATACACAAATATGATCACTATGAACTTCATAATGATCATAAAAACTACGATTAGATCTAATACACATAATTCTTTACTAAGCGCGAAATATGAATAATCTTACTGTTATTGGGTGCAATGTTCACCGGTATCCAACGCTTAAACTTTGGGTGAAATATGCACTCCATATTAATGGTACGTTTAAGGTCCACATATTTATCTTGTTCGATATTCTGGAAATCTTCGTCGTCATCGCTTTCTTCAATGTAGTCCAAATTTTCATTTTCACGAATATTGCGAAATAGGCGATTCATAAACACACTGGTTTTATAATTTGGTATATACGCAATTCCATAATATTCGAGCGAATTCTCTTTACCATATGCGTATAAATGGTAAATATCATATTGCACATCCGCCATCACTTTAAAAACGGTACTTTGGCGATATTGCGGTTTAAACAAATCAGCAATGTATTTTGCAATATGCACGGACTCATCTTTATCTTTACATGCCAGTTTATTGTTTTCCACAATTGGTACGATTTTCATGTTCAACACTACATTAATACTCGGCATGATCGTATTTGCGGTGCGATATTGAATATGATGCGTCTGGTATCCAATTGTATCTACAATATTCGCCGGAATCGCAGACGATATGATTGCATTGTACGTATTGATCCACATAACAGGCAACCTGAATAACACTGTAATATTGCATGCCTGAACTGCATCGAGAAAATCCTTCATATAAAACAATTTCTCGCAAAACGTCATTTTAGTCAGCGGAATGCCCTTGTAATAATACATATCTTCAATGACAAAATACGACAAATTGGTGGCTTCGTCCAAAATGGTGGTTCCATATAAAATCGTTCCTTTGCCGAGAGGATTGTGGTCTTCTTTCATAATACGCGTCGACTTCACGATTTTCCGTTCTTTGTTTAAATCGAATATATAACAAACGTCGCTGTCGCGATAAAATGTAAACCACGCATAGTTTTTCTTGCCGATGGGTATGGCCAAAGCAACATTATAGTCGGCAGAATACCCCTTTTGCGATATGGTTTCGTACGAATGGTCAAAGTCTGGCATGCGTTCAACCAAGTGATACATTTGATTTGAAGTAAGTTCCATGATAATCGAATATTATGATGGACCAGATGATGTATAATATTGCTCCATTATATTTATATCAGTTACATATGTAATTTATGGTCAAACAATAGACCTAATGTGCGGAGCGTGTAGACCGTGCACGATATTTATGTGCGGATTTGCGCGCATGACGACGACTGCGATGTTTCTTCTTTTTCGTCAGTTTTCGTCTATTTATTTTGGAGGCATTTCGTGCTTTTCCACCACAAACCGATATAGGGGTACTTGCACCGGTTCCAGAACGACCTGTATTCGTTTTTGTGGCTTCGCCAAAGTCAATAATATGAATAGAGAACGGGTCAGTATCAATGTCTACTAATATGTTATCAGATTTCAAATCATTATGAATAATACCATGAGTTTGTAAGAAGTCGTCAACATTACCTACAACATTATCAACATCATTGCATTGTGTAAACTGCACCCCCTGTTTTTCTGCGTCTTTTTTTATTTGGTATAATGTTGGATACGCGACATGTTCCATATCTATGTAAAAATAACATACTGACTTGTTGTTGTCTTCAGGTACGGTTAACTTCCCATATTTGGAAATTCGCGGTATATTGACATTTTTAACAACAGATGTATCACGCATTTTATCAATGTTCACTAATTCATATGCCTTTTTTTGAAAAAATATTTCCGCATATATTTTGTTTGTGATAAATTTGGATACTTCACAATCATATTTGTATATTTTTCGAAATAATTCTTCATTCGATTCAATAATGGTATCAAAGAATACAGAACAAGACACGTTTTTGCCATTATCATCAACAGTAAATCCGGTTTTAGTCTTCCATGTGGGATTACCAATATAGCTCTCTATATCAACATGTTCTTTAATTAGCACGGCCACTTCGTCTTCTGTAAGTATATTGGGTGATTGACGAGCAATATCACCTACTTGAGGTGCTGCATGATTCGATATACTGCTGAATACGGTTGACGGTAAATCATCATTTTCGGGTAGGTCAGCCGCAGTTGGTATAATTAATTTCAGTGGCATAATTCTGGGCATGATAGTAAATATTATATATTATCATCACATTTGTTCTTCCATAAATTTGGTCAAATCATCATCCATGTGTTGTATGTCATTTTTGCTAATGGACGACGACGAAGACTGAATAGACTGTTGCATTTCTTCCATCATTTGTTGGTACTTGGTAATTTGCGTATTTACTAAATCTTTTGTTTTTTTATGCGTATATGTATTTTTCAAATATTCCCACCCGCTATGACAACAATAAATTATGAATAAGGATATGAATATATTAAGTATAACATGGAATATTGTATCGAGCATGAGCCTGTATATATCATTCACAGAATCCTATATGTTGATTTTAACGTGAAAGTCGCAACATAAAAAATAATAAAGCGAAGTAATATAAAAGTTGGTGCATATATAGACTAAGCATGTCACTCACTGTTCTAATCATCGATAAAACAGGCTCGATTACCGAGCAAACGATTAAAAAGTTCGACGAAGCCGAATTATATAAAAAAGCGGGATTAAAGTCGTCGACTGGATTTAAAATGTATACTGAATGGGTCGTTCCAGAGTTGAATGGAAAGTCGTATCACATTTGCTTATATGGTAAGGCCGATGGGCGTGCAAATAGCGAAAACAAATATGAATTTCCACCACCCGTCGACAATGTTCTTTTCTTTGGTAGTTGCATTTTGTTTGGTAAAGGTCCAGATGACACGTATGTGAATTTAAGTGAGGTAGAATGGAATTCGATTTACGATCATTTGCATGGCGGGTTTGAAGATATTGGCGACGAAGACGACGACGATGAAGAAGATGACGAAGACGACGATTTGCCTCGTACCAAGTCGGGTTACGTGAAAGACGATTTTGTAGTAGATGACGACGAAGAAGAAGACGAAGATGATGAAGAAGATGAAGAAGAAGACGAATATGAGGATGAGGAAGAAGACGTCAAACCAAAGTCAAAGCGTAAGCCGGCAAAGAAGGCGGCAAAAGCAAAGCCGGCAAAGCAAGCAAAACCATCAAAAAAAAATCAAAAGCTACAAACAGTATTTGTAACTATGGAACAGCCACAAAATTTTCTAGAATGTACGGGCGAGTTGAGTGAAGAAGAGTACATTTAGACAATGGTGTGTATCACCGACATACTTATATCTTGACATAATATAACTATTATGCCAAAAAATCGTGTAACACAATCAAAGTTAAAACATAATGTGAAAAATGCGACTACCCGGAAAAATAAAATGTATATTGGAGGTGAAGTCATCGCGGAACAAATACGAAGTGTAAAGCACCGAGATGATTTTAGAAGTATGTTTAACAATATATTTCATGTTATTAACAAAACACAAACCGACCCTGACCCATCAAAATACGAAGAAAATATAAAAGAATTGATGCGCTCGATGAAACGGCTTAAATCCGGAATTAATACATTGATACCGATTACGACGGATTATATGCCAATCAATAAAAAAATATATAAACAAAGTGTCACCCCATTAATAGGTTTTGTACCATTTTTGTGTATAATAATACGTCATTTAAAAAATGTGCAAGATGTCCGTCGATTAATCATAGAATTTAACCGAAATTCTGGAAATATAAATTTGGCAAGTATTAAAGGGAATATTACCGCACTTTCAGCGGCAATCGATGTGGGAAATATGTATATTATAAACGAATTAATCCAAAGAGGTGCGGATACAAATGCATTGAATGAAGCCGCGCAAACACGATTGCAGCAATTAATTGCGGATGAGGCGGCACGCACACCAAAGCCCGAAATACCGCAACCAGCCATTGAGCCAATTGCCGATCATGCCACTGAATTTGTACATGTAAACACTTTAACTGAACAACCCCAAGTAGACGAACCAATTAAACTTAAAAAAGAATCTCGACAAAAACATGTAGAATTGAAAAACTTATCTATGCAAAAAACCCCAATTCCCGAACCATCATCTGTAGCTGCGTCTATACAAAAAGTCTCCATACCAGCTAAGGTAAAACTGTCATTACCATTTGAATTGCCAGGTCAAACCGGCTATCCATTAAATGCTATTCCTGCATTTTGGGCACCCATTTTCAATAAGACTCCTACCGAATTAATTCGTTTGAGAGACAAAATAAAAGACGCACTCGCCCATGATAATATGATACCCATGGCAAAGAACGAAATACAAAATATATGGTCTGTTTGTGAAATGGTTCAAACGATGATCCCGACATATTATGTCCCGACAAAAAACGCCCCTTATTGGCACGGCAATACCATGTATGCGGATAAACCCATCGATTTTGCACGATTCAATATGACATTATGCACGTGTTTAATTATTTTTGGCATATTATCGGAACGAATGGTCGGGCAAGATTACGAATTCATTTTTAAAGGAGGAAAGGCAATACAATTGGAATTGGGACAAATCTCGGGCAATCCGCAATATATAAGTGAAGATATTGATATATTAGTAAGACCGGCACATGGAATCGCATATAATAACGATGTGGCTAAAAATTTGGCGTCACATATCGGTTATCTTATTAAATGGTTCTTAACGTATATTGAATTGCCGACCGAACTGTTAAAAGATGATACAAAACCGGTTTCATTGAATATATCGGTAGCATTGCCCGACGTTCAGGATAATACTATATGTGATTCAACTGCCAAAGCGAATCCAAATATAGTGAAAATCAGTTACAATAAAATAGCAACACGTATATGTAAAGCATTGGCCGACATTGATTTTAAAGAAACCCCCGCAGAAGTATCGCCTTATTTCGAAAAAACGCACAAATACCCCTTTCATATAGATGAACTACAAACCGATGTGTTATTTATTTGCCCAAATATAGGGTCGCTTATCGATGAAAAGATTTATTTGTATGCAAAATATACCGGGTTTAAATTATTATTAGAAGCCGGCGAAAAAATAATAGATGAAGGTTATGAAACGGTTAACCTGGATACGTGCAGGTTTTATCGGGAAAAATTTTCGAAAGCATTATTAGCACTTACATTAGGATTGGTGCGGTCGAGACAACCCGGACTACTAAACGCCTCATTATTAGCCTACCAAGTGAAGTTTGTAGAAAAACGCCTGGACGCACATAAAATAACCGATCCACTCAAAACGGAAATAATGAAGTCGTTGTTTCCACAGAAATCGGGCGAAGACGCATAAAGTACCTGAATGTTCGACATGTGCAGGTCAGTGTAAAATTGATTCAGATAAACACTAATTTATCTCAATCAAAATAAAGGTAATTCGCGTTACATAAACAATATGCACACTCTAGAAAATCCAACAAAATTTCGTAACAATATTTGCGCAAAGTTGTCGCTAATTATTGGAGACGATACACTAAGCACCAATCTTGAAAAAGGTGTATTTAACTATGCGATTAAAGAAGGAACCAGTAAAAAAATAATCAAGAAGTGGGATAATCCGCATTTTGTACAATTATATTTGGATCGGCTACGAAGCATATATATCAATTTGAAGAACGAAGAATTGTTAGAGCAACTCAAATCTGGCGAAGTAACTCCACAAACGCTGGCATTTATGACACATCAAGAAATGAATCAACAGCGATGGAAGGAATTGATTGAACAAAAAATAAAGCGAGATGCCAACAAATATAATACAAATATCCAGGCGTCTACTGATATGTTTACATGCCGAAAATGTAAATCGAAACGATGCACATATTATGAACTGCAAACACGCAGCGCGGATGAACCGGCAACTATATTCGTAACATGTTTAGACTGTGGTAAAAACTGGAAATCGTAATAATTGCAACCGAAAACATGTGATAAAAAATATATACAAATATCTAACCAAACTGCATTACATCAGTATTTCCAAATCTTCCATGCGCCAATATTCGCAGCCTCCATTCGGCATGGGTCGTTTGATAATAAAGGGTATTTTTTTCTCATTAAATTCTTTGGATGCAATCACATAATCATCGATAATGTTATCTTCCACTTCGACCAGTGGTTTTGCGCCGGCACCTAGCTGCGCCGCACGCTCGCCAATCAGTTTCGCTTTTTCATATCTAGTAATAAACGGCACAGACTTATGTAGTGGGTCAATAATTGCACCGGATTCATTGCGAGTCACTTTTGACATATTTGTAATCTCATCATAATTGTGTGATTTCATTTCGGGGTGATAATCAGCAATGACTTGTGTGTGCAACGATTCGTCGAATTTTTGTAAATAGTTTTCGTCGTCATCTGTATCGTCATCATGTTCGCTATCATAATCTACTATATTTATTTCTTTATTTTGTAGTCCCACACTTGTTTGAGGAGCAACTTTACCTGCAAACCCAATTCGCGGAGAGTCTTCATCGTCGCTATCGGCAGCACCATCTTCATCGTCACTATCGTCTGCATCATCGTCGTCACTATCGACGGCATCGTCGTCTTCACTATCGGCTGCACCAGGCGGAGGCGGTGGGCGAACATCGTCATCATCGCTATCATTGTCGAATTCTTCTTCTGTATCTTCGGCGGCGTCAACGGGTGGCGGAGGACGGACAAAATTCTCATCGTCACTATCCATCGAATCCGCGACGGTTGGGCGGGTAGGTTCAGTATCATCGGTCGCGTCCATTTTTCGATAAGGTTATAATATATACATATCTTATTTTCTAAATAATTAAATCAATTTTTCATCTATAGCAAATACACCTTTGAACAATTAAACCCGCACAAAGTGCGGTTCAAGTTCAAAGGAAACGTTCCCGATAAATCAATTAAGACGCACACAGAGTGTGCGATCTTAATTGATTTATCGGTGTATAACACAGCAACTCGGTTTATTTATGTTGATTCGTTTTCCATGTGGTATCGCAAACCGTGCAAATATATAAATATTTCATGTTTGCGTCATCGTAGCGAATATACACAATTTCGGGGTTATTAAACGGTTCGGTCACGTTCGACTTACATTTATTATTGGGGCATTTCATGGTGAAACTGCGAGGCAATGTGGGGTCGTGTTTTGTGTATTTGTTTACAATTCGCGATAAATGTTGTTCGGTATTATTCGATTGGACATCCAAAATGCAACCACCATCTTGCGCAATGGTCGCATCCACGTGTTTGCAATTGCGACAATAATGTTCGAGCTTATTCGGGTCGTCTACATTCACACTAATATAATACATGTTATCGCATTGTTCGCAAAACTTCATTTTTAACTCTATATATAATAGGAAGATTATTTTGCATAACGATGCTAAACGAATATCAATTTTTCGAGAATACATGGTATAATAACGTAAATTATATTCATTGGTAATACCCGAAAAATTGATTTACAGAAAGGAAAATAAAAATATGGTATTAATATAACCTATCAAATGATGGAGTCAAGTAACACTGAGCCATTATCCAGTTCCAAAATAATACCGCACATTACTGATTATCGAGATGTATTTGATTTCTTATCAAGACATCTTACTAAAAAGAAAACGGATTCCAATGCAACTATAACGATTACAAATACGCGCATTGGAGACAGTAATGCTGGAATATCGGGCGGATCATATAATATTACGGATGCAGAATATCCTACCTTTTTGGATTTGTATTATCGAGATGTACTTTCCCAAAATAAAAAAGAATATTTGACCGAAAAACAACGAGATACTGACGGCCCTATATTAGTTGACTTGGATTTGCGTCACACATATGATACAGATGAACGACAATATACAAAGGAGCATGTAGATGACCTTGTTGATATTTATTTAGAAGAACTGAAACAAATATACCAGATGGATGAGAGCACTGCATTCACGGTGTATATATTTGAAAAACCAACCGTGAATCGCGTGCAGGAAAAAAACTGCACGAAGGATGGGGTTCACATGTTGATTAGTATACAGGCGGATCATGCGGTCCAGCAGATTCTGCGGAAGCGAGTTATGCCAAAAGTAAAAGAGGCGTGGTCGGAATTGCCATTGATTAATAATTGGCAAGACGTTTTTGACGAAGGAATCAGTAAAGGTACTACAAATTGGCAACTGTATGGTTCGCGAAAGCCCGGAAACGAACGTTACAGATTGACGCGTGTTTGTCATATCACAGTTGATCCGGCAGACAATGAGATTATTAACCGCGATTTCCCGGTATCGAAAATAAATATGGAAACAGAAATCCATAAATTATCCGTTCGATATCGTTCCAATACGGTGTTGTTTATGCGAAACGATTTTGTAAATGAGTATAAACAATTTACAGATGCGTCCAATCGTAATGTGAATCGTCAACATAGTACTAGTCCGGCGGCTACTGTGGCTGAAATCCAACATCGTGCGGATATATTAGATGATATTAGTACGATCGCGTGCATACGCAATAAAGATGAGTTGGAAGTCATGGTGCACAATTTTATTGAAGTAACGGAAGCTTCCATCAATGATTATCATTTGAAGACGGTGTATGATTATACCATGATATTGCCTGAAAAATATTATGGACAGGGGTCATATGATAAATGGAAGCGTGTTGGATGGGTGTTGCGAAATACCAGCACCAAACTGTTGATTGTGTGGATTGCGTTTAGTGCACAATCAAGTACATTTTCATATAGTAGCATTCCGGAATTGTGCGATACATGGAGAAAATTCGATTTGCGATTGCACGGCGGATTGACCAAATTGTCATTGATTCATTGGGCCAAAATGGATGCACCGGAAGCGTATGAGAAAGTTTTACATGGCACACTCGATTATTATATTGAGCACACTATTACAGGATTCAATGCCAAAGAACGAGTACCCGATTTCGATTTGGCAAATGTATTATACCAAATGTATAAGCATGAATATGTATGTGTGAGTGTTACGAAAAATATGTGGTTTCGATACAAAAACAACCGATGGGAAGAAATCGATTCCGGTACTACACTTCGTCTTGCGATATCCAAGTCTTTGCGCACATTGTATAATCAAAAAGGGTCGACCAGCATGGCGGATGTAGCAGCTATTCCAGTAGAAAATACAGTTAATTTGGAGAAAGATGCGGATTTTGAGAAAAATAGATCACTTAAAATATTGGCCATTAGTAATCGTTTGGCGAATACGAATGATAAGAAAAACATCATGACAGAAGCAAAAGAGTTGTTTTATGATGGCTCGTTTTTAGAGAAAATGGACACGAATCCGTATTTATTATGCTTTAACAATGGCGTGATTGATTTCAAAGAAAAATGTTTCCGTAAAGGACAGCCGGAAGATATCATTTCATTGTGCACCAATATCGATTATGTTCCATTGAATCCGTCAAAGCATAAGAAATCAATGGACGAAATCCACGATTTTATGAATAAATTATTTCCTGATAAGGCGCTGTGTAAATATATGTGGGAACATTTGGCGTCTACACTAATCGGTACGTCAGCGAATCAAACGTTTAACATGTATATTGGTGTTGGATCGAATGGAAAGTCTGTGTTGATGAATTTGATGGAAAAGGTGTTGGGCCAATATAAAGGCGATGTGCCAACCACATTGGTCACGGAAAAGCGCGGTAAAGTGGGTGGTCTTGCCCCGGAAATTGTGCAATTGAAAGGTATACGATATGCGGTAATGCAAGAGCCGAGTAAAGGGGATGTGATTAATGAAGGTATGATGAAACAATTAACTAGTGGTAAAGACCCGATTCAGGGTAGAGCCCCGTATATGCCCAAAACCATTTCATTTATTCCACAATTCAAGTTGGCAGTTGCATGTAATGCATTGATGGGCGTGAAAGCAAATGATCACGGTACATGGAGACGTATTCGTGTCGTTCCATTCAAGTCATTATTCACAGAAAATCCGGTAGCAGACGACCCGGATAAGCCATATCAGTTTATGTTAGACA
>JACCDO010028012.1_pt1 | contig 11123 bp, 12 predicted proteins | sample 7446101 | NCBI WGS metagenome assembly JACCDO01 (sample SAMN15323440, study PRJNA562643) | freshwater metagenome | isolation source: river surface water | place: USA:Blue River Watershed | collected 2017-08-16
TGGACAGCGTTGATAGCGGCGACTAGTAATGGTCATGATGAAGTATGCAAGTCTCTAATCTCTCAAGGATGCAACGTCGACATGCAGAATAACGAGGGTTGGACTTCCTTGATAATGGCCGCTAGTAGTGGTTCCATTGAAGTATGCAAGTCTCTCATCTCTCAAGGATGCAATGTGGATATGCAGAATAACGAGGGTTGGACTTCCTTGATATTGGCCGCTAGTAGCGGTTACATGGAAATATGTGAAATGTTAATCTCTCAAGGATGCAGCGTGGATATGCAGAATAACGAGGGTTGGAACGCGTTAATAGCAGCTGCAGGTAGTGGGCATTATGAAGTATGCAAGACCCTCTTATCACGCGGATGCAATGTAAATATGCAAAATAATGATGGTTATACCGCGTTGATAGTGGCAGTAAGTGAGGGTCACATGGAGATATGCGAGACTCTAATCTCTCAAAGATGCGGTGTGGATATACAGAATAATGGCGGTTATACCGCGCTGATAGTGGCAGTAACTAATGGTCACACGGAAGTATGCGACTCTCTAATATAACATGGATGCAATGTGAATATCCAGACGAATGACGGTTATACCGCATTCATATTAGCCGCTGGTTATGGTTATAAGGAAGTGTGCGAGTCTCTTATGTCACACGGATGCACTGTGGATATCCAGACGAACGACGGTGATACCGCTTTGATATGGTCGGCAACTAACGGTCATGTTGAAGTATGCGAGTCACTCATCTCCCGCGGATGCAATTTGGATATCCAGAATAATAATGGCGAGACAGCATTGATTATGGCGGCGTTGAACGGTCATATTCCAGCCGTTATTTCCCTGATTCAAGCGGGATGCAATTACTCCCTTACAGATGGACAAAACAAATCTGCTATGGATTGGTTGGAGGAGAAACACCCTGACGAGGTCGAGGAAGTACAGGTAACTCACCTACTTACGCATCGCTATTACTCGTCATCTCTGTTACTTGCACACTCTCACTCTCAGCACACATTCATTTTTACATCCACAGCCACAGACGTAATTACTCACTCATTTGTATTTCCTCCTTTATTAATCGCTTCCTTTTTAGGCGGTTATAACAATCAAGGAACAGAAGTAAGAAGAGACAGCGAAACAAGCAGAGAAACAGGATATCGCACGCGGTACCAGTGAGGTAAAGGACGACTGGGTGAGTAAGTGAGTGAGTAGATGCGGTGCTAGGTTGGCAACTAGGTGATTAAAGTACATATGTAACTAAATTATTTCGTTTTCTTCTCTTTGGAGCCACTACCACCAGCAGTCTCTTTACCCGCGACGCCTTTTTCTTCCTCGCCACCTCCTCCACCGAATCGGAACATATAATACACAATAAGCAACATTACATACCTGGTGAGCGAGTAAGTAAGTAAGTAAGTAAGTAAGTAAGAGAGTGAGTGGTGTACCAATATCGCTGGAAGAAGGTCTGCTGCCCCTTTGGATTCGCTTTATCCACATCTACATCTAACTTAACATTGCCATAATATGGTGGTCGCACACCGTTAGCTACCACCGGTATCTCTTGCGCTGGCTCAATAACTCCCACTTCTAATTGCGTTGATATCGTGATGTTCACTTTCACATCGTTTGGATTGCACTCACGAGGCTTTGCAATTATTGGGGCGCTGTATCCTATCCCTGAATTCACGAGTGAGCAAGTAAGTAAATGAGTGAGTATATGAGCGAGTGAGCGAGGCGTACCTATAATACTATTCTTATAATCAAAATGCAATACAATTTTTTCTTTATATCCTGATCGCTGCAAGTCACATGCAGGTATCGCCGCATAAATATATGGTGATGTACTATCTTGTGCGTTACTAAGTGTCCGAATTAAATACAGTGAGTGGTTGGAGGCCATGTTCGTGGCTTTGGTGACATCACTTGCGAGTAATTCACGCAGTGAGCGAAGCTCGGACTCGGCGACTAACTTGGTGTGTTTGATTTCCTTCTTCGATTTATCATAACTGAATTTACTTCGCGTTTGATATGATCTAAACCAATGACAAAATGAGAAAGTAAGCTAGTGAGTGAGTAAATACATGAGTGAGTGTATACCGTCCATTATCCATCGAATGCTCGATACTGAAAGAAAACTCTCCTTCTGCCGCTATGACAGCAATAAAACAAGCTAAAAACAAAACCAGTGCAACCATTCTGAGCGCAATCTGAATGAACAAGTAAGTGAGCAAATTAATAAGAGAGTGAATAAATAAGAAAGAAATTACGTATGTAGGCAAGTAATTGAATTAATAAGTAAGTGAGCAAAAGAAAATGTGTAAGCAAAAGCAAATATGTGAGCGAGTAAATAAATGATTGAGTAAGCAAGTGAGAAGAAAGTGAGTGAGTAAATGAATAGGTAAATGATGATTGAGTAAGCAAGTGAGAAGAAAGTGAATGAGTAAATGAATAGGCAAATAAATGATCGAGTAAGCAAGTGAGTAAGTGATTGTGCACCTTGCTTCGATTGTGGCGATTTTGCTTTTGTTTGGCAATGAAACTTTGGTTTTGGAACCTTTTGGTAGTACAAATTGGTACGGCGTACAAGTCAAATGCGGAGCCGGTACTGTACCAGAGCCCGATGACATAATATTGCTCGCGTACACTCGTTATTTAGTTTACTTAATCACTCGCTTCTTGACTCGCTCACACTGTATTAGGGTTCCAATACAGGGACAATTTTGTATGGAAGTATGCGAGCTCTGATAACGGTGCAAAAGGTAGTATATTGAGAACCATTAAATACTTAATCCATTAAAAAATATTATTTTACAACGACAACGACAACTATCGAAAATTAGGAGTCAAGCTACCGGCAAATAAACTTGCTAATGATATTATCATACCAAGAAATGTTGCAAGTAATTGCAAATAAAATTCTCTCAATCCTTGACAATGTGCACGAGCAATACGAAGTTGAAAATTCATTTCATCTTTCGTTTTCACAGTCACTAATGTATTGTATATTTTACCAATATCATTATCGACAAGATAAGATAAAAGCAGCTCGAATCGTCTTATTTGTACCACATCATTCAGATTATTATCTAAAACCATGTCAATAAGTGTAACTATGGCGGATAAGGTACTCGGCGCTACTATCTGAAAACGTTTTAGCTTAAGTCTAGGACGTTTCTTCAAAATCGTAGAAAACATTTCAAGTTCTTCCTTCGATACTTGACATCTCAAGCTGAATCTTTCTTTATGCTGACTACTTCTCACATCCCCACGATTCCTGTCTAGCTGCTGCTCTGAGAATTTTGTTCGACAATATCTCAAAAACATAACTATATGACTATTTGTATCCAACTTAGGCCTTGTAACATCAATTGACGAAGGTAGCCGTACTACAGTTCTGTAGATACTATGAGTATAGCTCTGCCACATTGAAGAACCGTTCCAAATTACAACTTCTTTGTTAACAAAATCAACCTCAAACTCGCAAGTATGATCATATGCCATTTTCAAGTCACGCGCCTTCGAAATTACACCGATATCTTCGTATTCAAGGTTGTAGTGACCTGTTAACTCCCACCACAATTTCTTATGTTCCTTTTTAAGCACCCCACCTTTATCATCTACAAATGAATGTTCAAAAGAATCTTTTGTATTGTTCTTTTCGTCTAACACTTTGTCATCATTAATTACAGTATTTTCACCATATTCCCCATTCGAGACGATTGCCACTGATGGCTCGCGTTCCAACATCTCAGTGCTACGAATACTCAAAGCATCCCCACCGTCACCATCTTGCAATGGATTACTTGTTGTATCGCTCATTATGAGTGACTCATAGCGATACCTTGTACGGTGCCTTTTTTAATGCTTATTAGAATACCTCACTAATAACTAACTTTTAAAAAACTAATTATAATTTTTTTTTTGAAAAGGGGATTACGCTATCACTTGCTCTATGAACCTCTATTTATCCATGTTTCTTCAATTGCTAAAATGATATTCAGCGCTTGCCATAATTTGTTGGAGCTTATTAGTGACTGTTATCATTTGATTATTGGTATAAATAACGAATGCTAATCCCCCGAATTTATACCGGTGTGGTGCTAATCCCTTCGTGTTGATTGTGAATGAAGGAAATAAAGATACTTTCCAGGTGGGCGATCTCTGCAGGCTCAGGGGTTTACGCAATTTGAATGTAATCTTCCGAATGATGTTCTGATCCATGAATGATGATGTACAAAACTACGAAAGAATGTGAAAAGTGCAAATACATTTATTATATCCTATTTAGTATATCCGGTCTAGTTCTTGACGCCAGATAATACAAGCGCATTAATTTCTTTAAATATTCGTTTTTGTCAATTATGTCGTCCAGATTTTCATCGTTATCCTCTATAATTGCTGGAGTTTGTAACTTCTATTAGACTGATATTCATCCAATATGTATGTCTGAATGTAATGATGTTGGGACAGTGCTATTGTGTTATCTGGCAATAGTTCAATGATGATCCCCAAATGTTCCAATTTATCCTCCATCGTTAAATGATTTGTCGTCAATGGTATATTTTTTAGTTGTGACATAAATAATATGTCTATATGTATTACTTCTCCCACCATGTATGTTATAGATTCATATATGTTTTATGTTGGTTGGTGACACAAGCAACGCGATCAAGCCAAAGAAGGTCACCAACCAACATAAAACATATGAACCTATAACATACATGGTGGGAGAAGTGATAGATATAGACATATTATTAACCGGTATATCACGCACAAACACATATCTCTATTGTTATCTGAATTGATACCGTATCCCATTCTTCGATGAGCTTTTGTTTTCGGACTAATTCTACATAAGCCAACTTTTGCATAAGCTTTGGCATGGTATTCAGCGTCTCTGGTACTACTAATGCTCTTGCTGCCATCGGTCTTTCGTTGTATGGTGATTCGTAAGAGTCATGATGATATTGATTGAACAAGTGTTGAATTTGCATTAAGTTTCCAAACCATTTTGTTTTTGATAAAATTTCTCACAATTTTTACATTGCTTTTGCCATTAGGTTCATAGTCTAATAGTATTATTGCTTGATTACTGCTTTCCATTTTACTACTCATTTCGATCTAAGTGGTCAGTACAGCTGAATACTCTAATTAAGTATTGTGAACAGACCAAATACCTCGACCCTGTTTGGCAAAGAGTTGAATATTAGGATAGCAAGTATCCAATTCTTAATTACAACTCTACAAAAAGTAACCTATCAGTTTTTTATAGTTTCGCATTAGGGTTTATACCATAATTGTGTCACAACTATTATAATGAATAGTTGAATCTAAAAGATAATCATTCAATACGGATGTATAATGAGATTACAGATAAGAATTATAATCTCTTATCTCCTAACACCTATCATTGGGAATTCTTAGGGATTATACTCATTAGGGATTAACTGATTACATTGCAATAAGATTACAGATAAGAATTCCCAATGATAGGTGTTAGGAGATAAGAGATTATAATTTCCAAATTGGAAATAATATTAACATAATATAGAAATATTGGAAGTAGTCTAACCCTAACATTGGAATATAAAAATCCAATCAATAATTTATAGAAAAAGAAACCAATTGTAATTAATATTAATCGTTAAGACAAACATCAATACAAGAGTGTTTCTTACGCAACAACCAGCCGGTACTCGATTAATTCAATTGAGCCAACTTGCCAGGTTGGTAGTACTTGGTACATAATAATAACAGTGACAGTGTGACATTAACTGTGTCTCTTGGGGTCCTGATTTGCACCGCCATAGGTGAACATGGCGTTTTTCTTCATCACGAATTTAATTAAACTCTCTTTAAATTATGATCCGGATATAGCAATTGCGCGTATGCGCTAGACGGGATCAAGATCAATCGATCAACCAGTCACAAAGCTAAATTACAATTATCAACGTTGTAATTTAAAGAGATAAAGTCATAATTTATTCGCTAATTTCGTGGCCACGCCAAAAAGGCCGAGGCCGTGAATCATGTGTCTCAGTCGTCCCAGCCAAGATGAGCCAACCTGCCAGGTTGGTACGTAATGATAACAGTGACAGTGTGACATTAACTGTAGTGTTTGAGTGAGTGTGAAAAGGTCAGTGAGTTCATTGGCAAGTAATATAAACAGGTTGAAATAGTTTCCAAAATGTCAGGGCTGCAGAGGCAACAAACCATTTTATACGTGGGCGGATTAGCTGCGGAAGTGACCGAAGAAATACTTCACGCTGCATTTATTCCGTTCGGCGACATCAAATCCATACAAATATCAAAAGACTACGTTAAAAGTAAGCTGCATCACTTACTTTTTGACGCACTTGCTTCCTCACTCACTCACTCACTCACTCCTCACTATTTAATTATTGTAGATAAAAGTAAAGGGTTTGGCTTTGTTGAATTTGATCTAGAAAGTGATTGCTCTGATGCTCTAGAGAATATGGACGGAAGGTATTCACTTACTTGCTTACTTACTTATTCACTTACTTACTTTCTAACTTACTCACAGTGAATTATACGGCAAGATTTTGTCTTGCAGCATCGCGAAAGAGATGAAATACAGCAACCAGAAGGGTAAAGCCGTGTGGAACGCAGACGAATACATCGTCGAGCACGAGGTGGTGAGCCACGACGATGATACACTGCCGCAGGAGTCCCTGCTACCGCAGGGGCGAATGAGTAAGTAAATAAATTATAAAATATTGTATAATTCAATGATTGTAAATACACGCTGCTAATAACAATCTACTATCTATGTTGCTTGCTGGCACTAACGCACTCGTCAGCCAACAAATATTAATGATCTTTTCCGTAATCATCATTGAGTAACGACTTCACTAATGCGTCGTTGCTGTCGGTGTCTTTGATAGAAATGTCACCGAAACTGCCATCACGTAGTGTTCCGCCTGAGCAATAAATGAGTGAGTGAGTTAGTGAGTGAGTGAGTGAGTGAGTACCTGTTTTGGCATCATTACCGCAATATTTCTTGTAGATTTCATTGCCGAATCTGTAGCATATCAAACCGCTCATGATAATAACCAAGCCAAGAATATCCGTGAATTGTAGCGGTTGGTGGCCAGGGACGAATGGCAACGTAAACGCGGCGTTACCTGATAGAATGAGGTAATAAGTAAGTACGTAAGTGAGTGAGTGAGTAAGTAAGTAAGTAAGTAAGCGAGTGAGTGAGTTACCTAGTGGAACCATTAGGGTCAATGCCATATACAACAAGTTGGCACTACCGTATTTAAGCATTAATATAATCAATAAATTGTATAATTGATTGAATACTAAATAAATCGTTACGAATAATGGCGCACGTACTGCACAGTCATCAGGGGTGCAGCTATCGTCATCGTCAGCGCAGGTAATAGAGTTGTATCCAACATAGCAACGCAATCCATCCCACATATTTTCCGGCAATTCAGGGATTGGAACGGGTGGATCAGTGGCCAAGCTGCATGGAACACATAGTACGAGTGAGATTAACAGCTATGAGTGAGAGAGTAAGTAAGTCAATGAATGGACAAGTATCTGGTCTGATAGTGAGTGTGTAACCTGGAATATTGCGACCCAACCGTTTAGGTACATGGGATCTACCTCGCGTTCACCTAATGCAATCTCTTTATACACGGATGACAATGCCATGGGCACTGTGCTTAACATGACCACTATTGCCCATACTATACTACCTACAGAGTGAGTGAGTGAGTGAGTGAGTACTCACGAGTGAGTGAGTGAGAAAGATCATACCACCACCCTCCGACAGCGATGGTGCCAATACACACATAATGCCACCAGCAACTACTAATGCACCGATATACTGTGGATACGAGTACTTTGCTTTCAATAAATACTTGGATATTCCCATGGATACTGGGATAGCCGCCTGCGCCAATAATATCAATAATGGACCTAGTAACGAACATGAATTACTCATTGAACCAGTGGTGAAGCAAGTGAACGAGTACCTGGTAAATATGTCGCTGAAAATATTTGCATGATTCCCGCAATACCATCTAATATACCCATCACTGCAAATGCACGCTTTGGAATTTCTTGTTGTTCTTTGGTAATTACTCCTTTCTTAATCATTGGAATAATATACGCAAAACACACTGAGTGAGTGCGTGAGTGAGCGAGCAAGCGAGTGAGTGCGTAATTGGAATCAGTGTCGGTTACCTGGTATGTATACAAATGTTGTCAATAAATTCAAGAAATTTGGGTAATTATACATAGGAATTGTCATTAATTTATTGAAAATACGGTTTCCAAGTCCGACCACAACCATCGACACGAAGATGATTGCCAACATGCGAGTATCGTCCTTTGCAGCCACCTTGGCTAGTGGTAACTCGTTTGCAGCCGCCTATTCGTGATTATGTGAGTAAGTGATTAAGTAAATGAGAGAGTAAGTAACTTACATCTTCAGTAGCCAATAAATCCGACAAGAATTCTACATCTTTCGCTGTTGAGTTTCGTGACAATCTACCATCACTAAGCCTGCTATTGGTACGACCGTGTAAGAATGACTCCTCCTGGATAAATGAGCGAGTAAGTATATGTGAATAAGTTAAAAAGTGAGTAAGCGAGTATATGGAAGAGTACCTCCTCTTGAATATTCTCTGGCTTGCTGTACATCACACTAACCGCTGCAACTGCCTCTTTTTGTTGCACAATATCTTGTATATTATCGCTTGATTTTGGATACCCCCCTTGGCTTTGCCATAAGTACTACCGGTACCAGGCACGTGATGGTGTAACCGACGAAGGAATTGAGTTTTAAAACATTATTTTGAATAGATAAAAATTAGTAAATAGTCCATAATGGAGTCCTGCCGACACTCTCTTACAGCCGTTACACCTTTAGAAATAAATATTCCAAATCATACAAATATTTAAAATATTGACTTTAAGATAGTACTTTCTAATTATTAATAACGAATAGCGAGTAAATACTCGCAAATAACTTGATTCGGTAGTGATTTCATCGAACCAGTACCGGCAAGAGTACCGGTCGTTTTCTGCTGCTGTTTCTGTTTCAGCGAGTAAAGTAAATTTGTGAGTGAGTTAGTGTGTGAGTGTGAGTAGCTGCGAGAGGTGCGAAGCCATTCTAGGAAACCATGCAGTTGCCAGACCACATAGTAAAGTTTGAGTTAAAGCATTCTAAAAGTAAATCAAAATTAAAAACAACTCATAAACGTCCCGATACTGCAATTAAATCATCTCGTTCCAGCAATGATCTTGGTGTAACAGATGATCGAGCAGGAAGCAGTAGCGCTGACAGTCGCAATGAAAGCGATAACGATATTAGTATGCATGGGTTATTTGCTCCACCAGCAGATGATGAGGAAGTAGATTATAGCAAAATAATTCCTGGTTTGAACTATATCACAGCGCGTCAATTGGCGTCATTGCGTAAGAAAACCAAAGAAAATTCATCAAAAATATCAAGATTATTGAGTAAAGCGAGTGAAATTGATAGTCGAAGGCGTGGTGTTGGGAGCAGAGGAGGAGCAATAGCGCGCAAGATCAAGGCACCAGGACCACACAATGGACACAACCGAGTGCTACCGCACGAGAGATTGATTAGCGCCAAGGTAGAGCTACCTGATGCTTCAGAGTTACAGCAAGTGTTTAAAGATATTGAACATCCGCATGATTGGGATGTTAATTTTGTTACTGCCGCATCAATATCACAAGGCAAATATCATCCTGGTACTATTCTTTCCTTTATTATTTATTTATCTATTTACTCATTCAGTCACTCGTAGTAACATTATACTCCGCATTAAAATTAGAAATCAATAATTTGACACAACGAAAACACTTGACAGATCAAATATGTAGTCCCACCAAGCCAGCAATAATATCTAATAGCACCGAGAGTAACTCCTTCGAAGAACTACTTGGTTCATCCCCCAAGAAACTTGAAGCAAATGAACTGTTTAATATCATCGACCGGTACGAGCTGAAGGATGCCAAAGACTATCTCAAAGCCAGCAATACATCGTACTTACTTAATGAAAACAATTCATTTCATTCCAATGAAAACGGTTACAACGAGTCCCAACAAAAAGTATTAACCAACGCCGAGATCGTGTGGGATGAGAAGATTAATAATCTACATGCGTACGGGATGGATGTGTTGCATATTGATCTATGGGAAGTGTCGCAAGTACTGAAGCCATCACCTCATCTGGTGCACACTATGGGTTACCTGTGCATACTCCTCGAGCTAACACCCTCTTGGAAGTCGTGTCAATCCTACATTTTCACAGAATTAAATCAAATATTAAAATTTTTACGTACTATTGAACCACTAGCTATCCCTAACAAACGCCTACGTCATTGTATCCGTTACTACAAGAAATATTTTCATACCGAAATGTTTCAGGCGCTAGAAACGTATGTCCAAGTGAGCAAATTGTTGCGTTGGATACTGTCGTTTCACGATATTGCTATGAAAATTATAAAAGTTGAAAATAAATTAATGGGATTACCAAGTGTAACGACTAAATTACCTAAATTAATAACGTCGTCGGGAGGTAACACTTCCGACGATGAAACGAGTAAGAAGTCGCCCTCCAAAGCCGTGTTTGGTGGTCGCAAGAGAGCGGAGTTAGATGAGCACAAAGTGAAACAAAATATGTCAAAACAAGATTTTTTATTATGTTTAATAGCCGTTAATATGCAAGAAGATGTTGTGAATAATGAAAAGAAATATGAAGAAGAATCATTCGAGGTAGAAGAAGGTGGTGAAGGAATGAACACGTCAATCCCCGTGAATGAGTGGGGTGATGAAGAGAACGATATGCACAAGTTGAACCATGTTGTAGTGATGAATGAGGTGAATCAAGCGAGTGACGACGCGGTGACAATAGCCACGCCGCCGCTGGAACCAACCGGCCCAGAGAAGAAAGAGGAAAAGAAAAAAATTAAGAAAAATGTTAAAATTATTGATGAAAAAAATGAAGAGAAGAAGGTTGACGTGGTGACCCTACCGGTGGTGAGTGAGAAGAAGGTGGACGTGGTGACCCTGCCAGTGGTGAGTGAGAAGAAGTTGCAGGTGAAAGTGGATAAAA
>JACCDO011337347.1_pt1 | contig 11123 bp, 6 predicted proteins | sample 7446101 | NCBI WGS metagenome assembly JACCDO01 (sample SAMN15323440, study PRJNA562643) | freshwater metagenome | isolation source: river surface water | place: USA:Blue River Watershed | collected 2017-08-16
ACTCTAATCTGTTGGTTTTGTTGGGCTGGCTCCTTCATTAGGCGCGCCAACTTCCTCTGTAGTGAGATGCAGCTCGGGGTGTCTACGTCGATTGCCGTCGCCTTCGTATTGTCTTCCTTCGCCATTGTGTGCTCTACCTTCGCCGTTGTGTGCTCTACCTTCGCCGTTGTGTGCTCTACCTTCGCCATTGTGTGCTCTCCCTTCGCCGTTGTGTGCTCTTCCTTCGCCGTTGTGTGCTCTTCCTTCGCCATTGTGTGCTCTACCTTCTCCATTGTGTTGTCTACCTTCACCATTGTGTTGTCTACCTTCACCATTGTGTTGTCTACCCTCACCATGTCTCATGTGACCATCACCATGTCTCATGTGACCATCACCATGCCTATGATGATTACCCCTCCCTTCTCTATGTATTAGGCCATCGCCGTGACCTGTTACAATATTACCAGTGGCGATGCCTCTAGATGGTAGCGTCGATACACTAAGGCCTTTGTGACTTTTACCCGGCACTTTCACAATAACTACTTCGTACTCCTGTGGCCATGACCTCATTAAAATATTTGCTTTCGGTATGTTTGTGCTTTCGTTCCTGATTATGTGGGCTGTTCTCTCGAATAGGCCGTCTAAGGTAATGTCAACACCATCAGGAAATGGAGGGTCCCAAGGTGTTTCATCAGCTGGGTCTTCTAACAACTTCAATGGTGGCATCGCATACTGCACTCTTGGTGCAACTCTCGCTAAGGCTTCTTGCTTTAGTTTGATTACATCACTAGGTATATTTAGCAACACTTGCATAAAGTCTAGCTTCCCAGCCCGAACCAAACCACCGGGGATACTAACGGATATATCTAGAGCTGCTTCTTCTCCGATATGCCATGGGTATTGATTATATATAGTTGCTTTCTCGAATATTACAGGAATACAACCAGATAATATGGCATCGAATACGGCCTTCCTAGCAGGGTCATCGCCAGGTGGACATAGGCAAAACTTTGCTTGTTTATAGATTGATAAGTAATCACCGATGCTAGAATCCTTAGATGTATGCGCAATCTGCATCCAATGGCACTCGCTAGACGCGTTACACTGCTGCGTCATTGCACGTCTTATCTTAGTGTGGGCTGGATTTAATGTTTGAGTTGATCCCAGATAAACAGCAGTTAGATTTCTTAAATGGCTGTTCTTGGTGTCCCATGGCAAGTGTTTAATACCTTCATGCCAGTGGTAGCCAGAGGGAAACGGTACTGAAATAAATCTGCTATCCATCTTGCTAGAATCCATCCAATAACACGTAAAAGTACATCTACCGCAAGTATCCTTCATAAATATATCACACCCGTTTCTCGGCCATGGATGATACTGCCCTAATGACCAAAGCACTGCGTGGTCGCCGCCATCATATCTAGTGAAGTATTTGGAAGATTTCAATATTTCAGTGAGTTTAATAGGTAAATGCTTCGTGCATGATCTGCTATTACTGCAAGTATCCGCGTTAAGGTATCCATCTAAACCAAGATCATATGGGATTATGAATAAACTAGCTTTCTCGGGATCTTTAGTCCTTCTTCTACTTCTCTTCATGCGATTGTATAATGAAGAAAATAGACTAAAATGCCAAGTTAAAAATAAACCATTTTCTGGTATAATAGCTGGTCCCATCCCGCTCAACTCAGCGTGTTCATGACCAACATATCCATTTTCAGAGCAATCTGTCCCAGGTTTAGGCCATCTCCACCAGAACTCTTTATCAAGTTCATACATATAGAAATATGGTCCATCATATTCTTCATTTGTTGCGATGGTATCATTGATTTTATGGCTTTTACCTTTCGAATCATGAACTGTGATATTACGCTTGACGTCAGTATTTGTTCGATTCTCTGTCTTTGTATGATGTTTAGACTTGTGATGCAGCGGTAATATACTGCTTTCAAGGCCTAATATAGCTCCTCTCGATGCAATATCTAGCTTATCGTGTCCATGCGTTGTTCCATTCTCGTGTTTGCAATAAATTTGTCCAAGAAGCAACAATAATGCCAGCAACGCAAACATCCTCGTTATGCGATATTCGGCAAGCTAATGAACCACACTTTGTTGCTAATATTGCCAAATATCTGAGGAGTAAATAGCTGATTGAGCGAGGGAAAAGCAGTCCAAGTTCCGGGTTTCTTGTTTTACCAAAAAGACCTTCAAAAGTATGAAAAGTATCAAAGATATGTATGTATATTAGTTCAAACATTACAAAAGAGTGGTTGGATCTTCAGACAATAATACTTGTTACATTGTATAATGGCAGATCACTATTGACATCAATATAACGTCACTGACATTTGCATTAATGGTCTAGTAAGCTGTGCTACATATTACTCCATCCGAAACTCTTCTTCTTTATAGTTTGTTGTCGAACTATCGAATATTCGCTCTTTTGTCAGCGTGCAAGAATTTTCCTGGTATGACGAAGGCCCCACTGATGTCAGAAATCAGAAACAAGAATCTCGCAGTTTGGAACTTTTGCTTAAGGTAAACTCTCTCTCCCGCTACCATGTAAACTCATGTGACTCATCGCCTCTCTTACTTAGCACTGCATATATTTGAAAGAAATGAGTGATGGATTCAAGGTGAAATCAGGACTTGCACAAATGTTGAAGGGAGGTGTCATCATGGATGTGGTGAATGTAGAACAAGCCAAAATTGCTGAAGCTGCAGGTGCTGTTGCTGTCATGGCATTAGAGAGAATTCCAGCTGATATCAGATACGATGGTGGCGTTGCTCGAATGTCTGATCCTGATATGATATTAAAAATTAAAGCAGCTGTCACCATACCAGTGATGGCAAAGGCAAGAATTGGGCATTTTGTTGAAGCACAAATACTAGAATCAATTGAAATCGATTACATAGATGAAAGTGAAGTGTTAACCATGGCTGATGAAGAAAATCATATTAATAAAAATAAATTCAAGGTTCCATTTGTTTGCGGCTGCAGAAATTTAGGAGAAGCACTTCGTAGAATAGCTGAAGGTGCAGCGATGCTTCGTACAAAAGGTGAGGCAGGTACTGGTAACATAGTAGAAGCTGTTAGACATGCTAGACAAGTACAGCGTGATATTAACAGATTATCATCTATGGACGAGGATGAATTATTTATTGCTGCCAAAGAAATGCAAGCCCCATATGAACTAGTAAAGCAAGTTGCCGCAAATAAGAAACTACCAGTAGTTAATTTTGCTGCTGGAGGTGTTGCTACACCAGCTGATGCTGCATTAATGATGCAACTGGGCATGGATGGTGTGTTCGTTGGCTCAGGTATCTTCAAATCAGGTGATCCAGTTAAGCGTGCGAGAGCTATTGTCAAGGCTGTTGCACACTACAATGATCCAAAAATCTTAGCAGAAGTATCTACTGGACTTGGTGATGCTATGGTTGGTATTACTGATATATCTAATGATGCTGTAAACTTCAGGGACAGAGAAGGTGGTGTTGTCCCTCCAAAGAAGGATTTGCACGGTAAAACTGAAACTGTTTTGTATGGTTCATCTTGGAACAACACCAAGTACTAAGGAGTCAACTGTTATTGTTTATTAAACAGTGTATTTAATCATTTACAATTTATATAATTTTACTCAATGCTGGTCGCAACCACTTTGAATTAGGATTGCGGTACAAAACAAGGCTGCATGCGTGGTCGCACTGCGTTCTTCCGATCGATGAAGAGGCCTCGATTAACGCAAGATACGACTCGTGCAGCTTAGTTATGTCACAAAGCCCTATTGCTTTATCACTGAAACGGTAATGATATTGGCTTCCTCCAGTGATGTAACCTAGTAATGTTCGAGTCCCTTGCTCATCTTCTATATCACTTGTTCCACTACTAAATATATGGCTGTCATATGGTGTGGAGGTATTTGTTAGTTCCACGCCAGTCCATTTGCCTAATCGAGTTCCACGCAACGAAGTTTGTTTTGTTTTATTTGCGTGATAATGCGCATAAAGCCTGTAGTCACTTAATGTCGGCGAATAAACTGCTGCTCCAACCGCGGGCATGCCTTTACCTACTCGATGTAGCAGCACTGTGACAAGCGTTGAAAAAGGCAGTGTTGGTAAGGGGCTGACGTCGATTCCGTCGCTGTTAGGTAACAAAGGATCAAACGACTCCAAGTACTCCTTATCCCGAACGATCACGTAATCTTTGAAGAAATTATCGTCACTAACCACTTCTGCTGCTGCTTCTACAGCGTTATTCATATTAGTGACGGGTTCGCGGTGGGAGTCGGCTGTGCTGTCTTTAACCTCCTCAACAACCATCTCGCTATCGCTGCAATGAGACGCATCATCATCATTGTCGCTTTCGTCACTGCTGTCACTAATATCACCACTATCGGTTGCTTTGGCAGCTTTGGTGGGCTTGCATTTGTTCCATAAATATATTTTCTTGTTGCGCTCAACACTTTTGTCCAGCCAGTACGTTTCACCTGCTTCGGTATCGGGGAAATCACGAGGAAACGAGATATGACCGTGATACAACTGCAAGTACTCCAATTCTTCGATTCCCACGACTCTTCCACCAAGAAGGTGCAAATGGTTGAAGATTGATGCGCCCCATCTAGATGGGACGATGATGTCCCAACCTTGTACTGACGCATGGTCTATATTAGATGAGTGCGCGCGATAGGCCAGATCGTTCCTAACTATAAGTATTGGGAATAATGCTTGGCCCAATACCGGCGGCGATGCATCGTTACTTGCAGTTGATGTCAGGCATTTCAGTTGCATTCTTGCGTTATTCAACATGTTTTTCCTCATATTCAGCTGATGATCAGGTAAAAATGTAGTCGAAGCTCTTGCACGAGTTTGTTCATCCCACAAGTCACTGGTATAACTCGCATCACTACCAGGCCATATCAATCGCTCATATGACCTCTTGTAACCGTTTCTAGCATTACTTTCGCGTGGGTACCGATGGTCTAAAGCGTTAATGCCTAGGATTTCTCCATTTTGCCAAACGCGTAATAGGCCTTCACTGTTTATGACCTTGTTATAGAATGCCTCCACGCTATTAGCACTTACATTCTCGTGTGTTGGGAATACATTGGCTATAAGTGACGCCGCACCTACTCCAATAATACTGAATCGATTTATCCCACTGGTTATGTTTTGCACAACAATTTTCTCGGCGACATCATCAGTGTTACTGTTGTAATAATCACTGACGCATTGCTGTAATTCATCGAAAAACTCTTTATAAAAGGAAGGGTGGGTCCAGATCCATACTTTATTTGGTCTATTTGGTGAAGATTCAGATGGTAGGTAGCAAATTTTAATGGGACCATAGCAATTATGTGGAAATGATCCTCGTGAGTATACTATTAATGGTATTTCCTTATACTCGTTGTCTGTAGGCGATGTTAAGAAAGAACAAGAAGGATCAACAAATTCACTGAAAATATTATCTAAAAATATAGTAAGATTCTCGTGAATTAAGACTTCAATTGGCTTGATGTAAGACGAATCGTGGATGATACTATGAGACTCTGCTGCACGAATAACACTTTTCATTCCTCGACCCATATGCTGAGTAGAAATGCAGTAGCCCCATAAGTTCTTCATTTTAAGTCTTTTTCTCATCCATTTATGTGTTTCCAACCATTTTATATTGTCGTGATCGTACCTATTCATGTCATGTAGATCAAATATTAAGCTATTGATTGAATAACGTCTATGCCGTCTATTTTTCATAACTTTCAACCGCTTTCCGCTACTCAATCGAGTCCTCTCCTTCAATTGTCGACCTCTGATGTAGCGATACACTGACTTTGTCCTGCGTCGCTCCCATCTGCTTACCAAGTGTTTATGCACGCAATTATCACTTGATTTGATACCCAAATGCTCGAGTAAAGATGTTCGGCATTTGTTCAGCCTCGCTACATCACCTAATCGATCAGCTGCGTAACCAGTGATGTGCAACTGCGACATAGTCTTTTTCGCTCTTCCTGGACCAAAAATTCTCGCAAAAATCGCCAAAAAAATACCTACCTAGTAGGTAGTAGGAGAGGAAAGAGCCCCAATAGGTACGTATACGTAGGTGAAAACCTTATCAATACCGCGTAACTGTGATTCTTAACAATGGCAACGAATGGAAAGAGAAGGTCGCTTGCAGACAACAAGGCGGTTGAATCCACTGTAGCTGCGAAGCGAGGAAAGAAGAAAGAGAATGTAGTTGAGCTCATGCAAGAAGATGAGTTTATTGAAAGTGACAGTGATAATGGTGTTTCAGATGAAGAGGACGAGGCTGAAGACGTGTATCCATTCTTGGGGATTGATTATAATTGCATCGCTGATGTGAAAAGTATCGTCGAAGATTTGGGCGAGTCAATGGCAACCACTGTATTAATTAATTTATTTCATCCTCGTTATAGAAACAGTGGTCAGAAATGCCGCATATCTAGATCAGACAGAATTTTACACAGTATGGATTGGAATGAATATGTTATTGGTAAAACTAGTGGTTATCTATATTTCGATGGTAGTTCTATAAATAATAATCTGTTGATGGAAAATTTGCGGCAACTGGAAGAAGAGATACTCTATGGAATCTATCTAAATCTGAAGGTTATTTTGCTTCCACCTCCCGTAACAGATAATACAACGATACCGATAAACTACTGTCGAAGCATTTTAGGGCTATGTCAACGGAGAGATATGAACAATGCGCATGAAATTGCAATAAGATTTTGGATTCCATTTAGCATTACGCAATATGATGTTTGGAGAAGCGTGTCTCAACTGCTAAATCATGATGCAAATGTGAGTGTTGCCTTGGTGTTAAATGCTGTCATCCCTGTTAGCGATATGTACAAGTGGATTGGGGCTAATATCTCATGTGTATTCGTTCCTTATTCAGTGTTTTCACGGATAAAAAGTGGGAAAAAATCAAATAAAAGTGGAGGTTTTACTTTACCATTTGATCTTGCGTTGTTTATAGTAGAGTTGATGGAGGTGTACGATGGCATCAGTGTAGTTCTAACAGGTCGTCGAGAGACAGTATTATCACCAGATGAGCTCGACGAGTATGACCAAGAATACTTCTTAGAATACATTAATTCGTTATATTTACAGATGCGTGAGAAGAAATCGCAAAGAAATTTATACAACAAATTTTGTGACAAGTACAAGGATTCGCTGCGAACACCGTTGCAGCCTTTAATCAACAACTTAGAGAGTAATACTTACACAGTGATGGAAAAAGATCCCGTCAAGTACTTGAGCTATCGCAATGCGATTAAGCAAGCAATTCTTGATAAAAATAGTAATCGACGATCTGGACCGGTAAGTGTTGTCATCATTGGTGCTGGTAGAGGGCCACTAGTTGTTGCAACTATAAAAGCATTAAAAGAAATCCGTACAATTACTGGTGTCCATATACCCGTTAAGATTTATATAGTAGAGAAGAATAAGAACGCGGTGATAACCTTGACTAATAGGTTCAAAGTATCCTATATAAAAGTAATTTTCAGCGATGTGCGGTATGTAACAGCAGAGCAAGTGTTCGGTAATGCGGGAGAGAGAGCAGACATCATGATGTCGGAACTACTCGGTTCATTTGGTGATAATGAGCTGTCGCCTGAAATTATAAAAATTGCAACAAAGAATCTATTGCGTGATGATGGAGTGAATATTCCGCAGAGCTACGACTCGTACATTAGTTTGTTGTCTTCAGCTGTTCTATATCAAAATGCCAAGCAATTTTATCCCAACGACGAGAACAAGGGGCTTGAGACTAATTACGTGGTGAGCATAAACGCTGGGAGATTGTTATGCCCTAAAGCAGAATGTTTCTCTTTCTCGCACTTGAAACCAATAGCAGCAGACGATGACTTGGCGCGCTACCATGCCCACACATTTCACATCGAAGACGACGACACAGTCCACGGCATCGCCGGATTCTTTGAAACCGTGCTATATAAGGACATCGTCCTCTCTACAGCGGACCAAACGAAGAACTATTTCGAATGCTTTTCTTGGTTTCCCATGTTTTTCCCACTGATGAGACCACTTAGTGTGAAAAAAGGTGATTCTCTTGAAGTGCACATGTGGCGCTGCACCGATAAGAGTAAAGTTTGGTACGAATATCAGATTTGCTCGCGTGGTGCAGGTGGTGTTGCAATGACTGACGTGCACAACATCAACGGTCGCTCATTCTACATAGGATTGTAAGAATTGTTAACAATTTGTTATAATAAATACAATTTAGTTACTCTGTACATCTCTCTCTTGGCTCATACGTCGTCAATTAAACTGGGACATATGTTGTGCTTGAAACCCATTTTGGTAGACGCAATTTGGAACGCATCATGCACTCCTGATCCCCACTTGTATATTTTCAAAGTAGTCTCGTGTACATCATGCAATCCAGCCGCTAACGATTTGACTGCGTTGCTACTGTTCTCGCTGAGTGCCTTCAACTTCTTCTGTATTTTCTTTAATTCATCTTCTTTCTTGCTGTCGCTATCTGGTGTACTTGACTTTGTAATCGGAGTGATTGCAGCTGATTTCTGCTGCACCGACTCTTTGCCAAGATGTAAAGCCTCCAGAGAAATCCTTTCAACTGAATCTATTTTCGCTTGAATAGTAGCTAACTCTGCCTTTAACTCGCTAACTGATGCCTCCAACCTGCTGGCAATAGCAGGCTCTGTCTCCGGTCTGATCCCCGCCTCTTCTGTCACTGTAAATACTCGACCGTCTTCCTGACTGAACAGCCCGTCATCATCATCCGACGAGTCCGCTCTATTGGTTAAAGGTTGACTATAGTTTACTTCATTTTTATGATTCAATGTAGTAATTTTACCTTCTAAATCCTTTACTCTTGTGGCTAATGTCTCCAGCACTGTCGTTGCGTCATAAGCAGGTCCATTGTGCTGTTTATTGTTATTCTTCTCTTGCTCGCCTAATGTTAATAAGGAAGACGATGGAATATAACCGAAGCGATGAAGAAGTAATTCGTCAAGATTTTCTCTTATAACTAATATGTCTTTAGAGATAGCACGAGTTTCATCGTTGTTATTCGAAATACTTTCTTTCAGTTCGTTTGATGATGTAATGAAATGTTTATAATGTGTGTCAATATCGGTGTTTAATTTCTTATAAACTTTCTTCGTTAATATCAATCTTTTATTTCGTTCAATGTTTATTTGCTCTTCCATAAACTGCTTTACGCTTTGTAATTCTGTCTCAATTTGCTCTAATCGAAGCTGAAAATTGCTTTGTGTTTGATGCAACTCATTTCGAATATTCTTGATATCCAGCACTAAATCACTACGAACAGAGTCTATATATTGCATCATTCTATTTTCATTTTCTTTTGTTAGTGTTTTAACAATAGACGAGAGAAATCGTTTCACCTCACCAGTCGAAAGATCATTTATTCCACCTATTGGCACCTCGTCGATCTCGTAAAGCTGCTCTCGCTCCCGAGTTATTGATGGCCCAGTATTATGCGTCGAACCTCTAGGTATTGCCGATGCAACTGGCCGAGAGGTAGACTTCTTCTTCATGCGATCCTCTAAAGTAAGTGGTAGGATTTGTATGCTCCGAACAATGCTGTAAAATTTGATACTGTGAACCTCGGCCCTCCATGCTACATTATTCAAAAGAGGAGGATTAGATAAAAGTAAGCTGGGCTGGTGTGGCAAAGAGACCGCAATAATGCGTCTCGTTATAGTTGCTTCTAAGGCATACATGCAGTAAATAAGGCATACAGTACAAGGCGCCTCTCATGGTTCCGCTTTACCGCTCTAGCATGATGCTCATTGCAATACCATGCCAAGTTCAAGTTGAGATCACATCAATTCGATTGCAATGAATGACATTTAACAGGTAATTGGTGTCTGATAGCAGTATTTTCTAGTTTTCATGCTGCGGAGTTCATTGAAACTGTGTAGAGTATCTCACAACAAACTACGGCAGTATGTTACTGAAGAGAGGCTATCAATTCGTGAATCTCTTCAAATATTCAATAAAATAGATAAAAGCAATCATTCCTTGGAAGATTTATGTCGTTTTGATCACGGTAAACTGTTATTTACCCCTGCTCACACCTGTGGCAATACAATGCGATGCTTTTTATCACTATTCCTAGATGATAGAAATATTCATTCAAATAATTTGGATTACTTAATGAATGGGAATGTATTCCAACAATTTTATAATAATACGAATGTTTTATTTTATACTTATAATCGATGGGAAGATGTGTTCAAGGACATTAACGACAAGATTTGTGGAAATAACTTTCTAAAATTGAAGAAATCAATATTACAAGACAATGATAATGAGATATTACCTAGATTACTTTTTGTATCGCTTGTTTGGTCTAGCAAATCTAATCATAATTCACTAACAGCTGCCTTAAACGATCACAAATTCACAATCATTAAGTATGACAACGACAATTATCGGCTTATTATGGGACACATTAACACATCCAGCAGTGGCAGTGATCATGCCAGTGACTCGGGCGACAATAGTATTGGTTTGACTGCTTATAAATTGAAAACGAATGCTTTCAATGATGTAGAAGGGTTCGATAAGAATATGATGCTACAATTCCTTGATTTGATGGAGGTTTATGTCAGGCAAAAAACATTCAACAGCAACATCTATAAAGACATGTTCTCGGTTACAACCACAAATAATCAGGATCACGATCTTTATATGCCATCATTATATCATTTTGAGCTTTTAGATAGTGCTTTGTCTGGTTACGGTCACGTAAATAGATTGGCGAAAAGAATAGAAACGAGATTGTAGATGTGGTGGTGTGTGATACAAATTTTCTGCTCATATTATTGTCAGTTCTACGGTTGCAATCCCTTGCAGTTTTTTATGTTGATGACAACTTCATAATACTCCCTCATGTGAGGACTTGATGGTGTTATTCCTCTGGTAGAACATATGGTTCAAGAAAGAAATTGGATCGAATGCAACAGAATTCCTGAAGCACAACCTAAGCTTTTTAGTTCTCGGCTTAGTAGAGACGACTGGAACAAGTGAGAGTCCTATTTCTTTCTTAAACCGTATTCTCTATTAGAGGAATAATACACATCCTCATCACATGGCACCAAATCTATGGA
>JACCDO012184249.1_pt1 | contig 11123 bp, 5 predicted proteins | sample 7446101 | NCBI WGS metagenome assembly JACCDO01 (sample SAMN15323440, study PRJNA562643) | freshwater metagenome | isolation source: river surface water | place: USA:Blue River Watershed | collected 2017-08-16
ACAGAGGGGAAAAGCGAGGTGATCACGCTCGAAATCTGCGCCTGAGTCAGGGAAGACTTGGTTCGGGAGAGTATGGTTGCGCTTTCCCTCGTGCCCGTGACGGGATTGTAGAGATAAACACTGTCGCCGACTTCCAATGTTTCCTGCGGCGACTTGGTGGCAACCGTGATGATGTTAGCCTGTGGCTTGTCGATAATCGGGCTGTAGCTGGAAGTGAGAATGATACAATCATCTCCGGTGTAGGCGATGTGACAGTTGGTGACGCGGATTTGCCCCATCGAGGATTTGAAATGCAGGCCGTCGGCGTTACTTGAGCGCAATCGAGGAACGGAGGCGCGCAAGGGAGTCTTGCCGGGCGTGACACTGACGCCGTCGAAGGTGACCCGCTCGGCATTCCAACTTAACATCGCAAAGGTCGCCGAACCATGGATCTCGACGTTTTCGACACGGATGTCTTTGCAATTTTCCAGATAGAGCGTGTGCGGTATGCCCACTGGCTCCGTCATGCAGACGTAGTCACCCACGGCCAGATTAGTCGGCGTCGAATTGCTCGTGACCGAATAAAGCCCGGGCTCCACTATGGTAACATTGGTGGAATATATTGTATCCGTAAGCTGCTTCATCCGCAGATTAGCGGCCTCGTAGATGATGCCGCTGTCTGCATCCACCGATAGGGTCTGGGGATAACCTTCGTGCAAGCGGAGCTGGAAGGTCTTGCCACTAACTGTCTCCACGGTGCCCTGCCGGAAGTTATGGGGATCGTAGTCGATCGAAAGTCCGCGCAGCGTGATGTTGCTGCATTTGATGAATCCGAGTGCGCGGTGGGGGGACTGCAAGATCAGCTCCACGCCGTCCGCGACGATGGTCACGGGCGTGGTCCGATTGACGTTGCTGACCGTCTGATAAGTGGTGGTTGGATTGGCGTAATATCGGCCGGGAGTAATCGTAATCGTGCCATTGCCGGAGGCGATTCCATTGACGAGCTGATCCTTGAATGAGAGCCGGTCGTAACGGACGACATTGAAATCCATCAGGAAGGCGTCCGAGGTAGCGGTCGTCCCGGGCCCAAAGGCTACATAGATGATCTGTCCGGCATCGAGATAGCCGATCTCCACATCAAAATTGTCGGTTGCTGCTGGGACCACCACCTTGCGCAAAACCGCTTCCGATTTTCCGGGGAAAACCAGCACCTCGACTCCGTCGCTGTTCGTGCTCGTGACCGAGAGCGAGCTGTTCTCGATCGCGTAGAGTCCGCTTGTCGGCACCGTATAGGCGGCGATCGCGTAGCGACCGCGTTTGTTTACCGTGCCGACTTGGACGCCCGGATGACCACCGGTCGATGAAAGCCGAAGAAAGCCGGAGGGAGCGTTGTTGCCACTAGTCGTGTCACCATCAGCGTAATAGGAGCTGTCGACGAACGTGAGCGCGCGATAGCCGGCGGGAGCCCCGATAAAACCACTCGCTTGGTCACCGGTGACGCCAATTGCCCAACCTTCCGGAGCATTCCAGAGGTAACTCCACCCGGACCCGCCGAAGTTATTACGATAATTCGAAACTACTGTCCCAGCTGGAAGATCAGCTGCGCTGAGAACCATCAAGAGCAGGCATGCCAGACGGCAGAACACAGCAGTCGTTAGGTTAAGGGGTTGTTTTAGACGGAATACGCAGCCCCTCGTTTGCGCCAATAGTCAGAGTGGCAGCAGATACCGAATCGCAGGCGAATGAATGAGTGTTGGTGCCTTCGTAAGTATTCCCTTCGATCCTGACATCAGCACAGTGATCGAGTTGGATCGCGGGGGCTCCCGGGTCCAGAATCGGGGCGTCGCTAGTCTGGACGATAGTATTGTTCAGAATTTGCAATCCGGCCACGCGCTCCGCCCAGACAATACGATTTCCAAAAGTGCGAATCTGATTCCCAACAAACCGGATATTACGATCATAGGTTTTGCTCTGATCGAACTGCTGAGCGATACGTGGTGTAACCCTGAGCACGGCGTGCTCCCTTCCGTTATAGGCGCAATAGTCGAAGACGTTGTTTTGGATCAGGACGTCCTGCACCGCACCAGATTCATACCAATATCGCGATTCCCCACGGAAAAAAATCGACGACATCATAGAGGAAAAATGATTGTTTTCGATTAGAATAGGCAGCGGAGTCTTCAAAACCACATTGCGGGCGCGATGATCCGTGATGGTGCAACCACGCATAGTGAAGGAGGGATTCCACGTCTTATTTTCGAGTAAATCACCGGCCCGAAGCTTTCCCTCAATGGACTGCTCAAAGGTGATGATTGAGAAACGCTCATTGAGTGACGTGAACTCCTTCACCGATCTCACCGCAGCGCGGCTGGTATCGGGTGCATTTACGAGCCAGACCTCGTCCCCCGCATCGGCAAATCGAAAGCCAAACTGCTGAAAATGCATCAAACGAACCCGGGCTTGACGATCATTGATAATCTCATCGACCACCACATAAGTGCCGTGGACATTTGTGCCGTCGTCGAGCATGTGCTGGAAGCGACAGTTTTCTACGAGAATGGCACCCTTACAGTTGCAGAAGTGCGTAGCGTCCGCGAGGAGCGAGACCATTCTGTCCGACTCCGGACGCACAAAGGCTCCACAGTCTGAGAGTGTGATCGTATCGCAACGCTCGAAAAGGAAACCCATGCCCAGTGCGTGGTGGACCGTCACGCCTTCCAGTCGAATGTTACTTGATTGGATTCCGTAAATGGCCGGGGCATAACGATCCTCCCCCTTTCCGCCCTTAGATACTAGAACGTTACCCACAGCAGGATACGCAGGGAGTTTCGCGAAAAGTCTCAACTTTCCATCCGCCATCATCCGCGCTTTCGGCTGTTTCAGGTTTATGTCCACCGCTCCATGCGCGACACGCCTACGTTCCGGATCAAAAGCGAGAGTCGCTCCCACGTAATTGTAGGAGTAGTCATCCAAATCGGGAAAGAGCAGCTGGTCAGCTCGAACCGACCACGAGAAGCCTTTCTCGAATGGGATTAAGTCAATCCATCCTTCAGATGGATTGGTATCACTAACCTTGGCTTGGAAGTAGAAGGGAATATCCCAATCGATAGTCAGGCGCGACATCTCGACCGAGCGACAACCCTTGAAAAAAAAGGGCAGCACTTGGCCGTGGAAGATGAATTCCGCGCCGTTGCCCTCAATCTTCACGGAATCGAAACGATCCATCGGAAACGCAATCCGCTTGAGTCCGTTGTCATGATTCGTGATCGCGAGATATGCCTCGTGCGCGAGGTCGCCACGAAAGACGTAACGCCCAGGTTGAAACACCAGAGTCACATCTCGCGCAGTCACTTGATCAAGTGCTTCGCGCACGGCAGCCGTCGCATCTATTACATCCGAGCTGAAGGTCAATACAACTCGCTCACCGCAAATCGCACCCAGCGGTATACAAAATGCTAAGATCAAGGCGATCAAACGCCTCTTGGGAGCAAGTAGATTCATGAGGTTGTTATTTCACTGGCTTAGCCAACTCCTCGAAGGAAAGACTGCCATCTCCATCCGTGTCTTTTTTGGCGAAAATCACTTTGATTTGATCGTCGGTTGTCTCTTTGCCCGCTCGCTTCGCCCGTTTTTTCATGACAGCAGAAAATTCCTCGGGCGTAATTTTCTTATCACCGTCAGGATCAAAAGGATTAGAAGACAACTCCTTGATGCTGAGGGCTCCATCTTCGTCTAAATCCTTTTCTTGGAAATTGAATTTAATTTGGTCAGCAGAGATTGTCTTTCCGTTCTTGGCCGCATCGTTCTTTTTTAAAGTCTCAAATTCCTCGAAGGTGATGCGACCATCTTGATTGAGATCGGCCGGATTAGCGGAAAAACCAATTACCGGGAATGCGACAGCCGCGATGATAATTAAACAGACGCTGGGTTGTTTCATAACATTACTAGGGGTTAAGGGGGTTGAACAGATTCGCAAAACGCTGCGAATATAAATCAAAAACAAATCATCCCACAAGGCAGGATAAAAGCGCCGCCGCATAACATTCTTGCTACGTAACATAATTCTGGGGCTTTGCCGTTTGATTGATTTCCGAACAACCGCATACTTTTTAGGTCAATTGCACAGTGCTGGCAAAGCGATCGCTGGTGCAGGCAAAGATAACCCAACCCCTACCTCTGTATGCTTAAAAACTTCTTACTTATCGGTCTGTTTGCTTCTATCTGCACACTCCAAGCGCGAGTCGTTGATGTCAGCAAATTCGGTATCGTGCCCGGCAAAGACGTCACCCTCGAAGTTAACGCATTGGTGGATTCACTGAAAAACGAGGAAGGCGTGACGCTCAATTTTCCCACCGGCCAATATGATTTTTATCCCGAGAACGCCGCCGAAGTCTACCGTGCGGTGGCCAACCATGACAATGGGCTCAAGCGCATGGCCTTTCCTCTCTTCGGCCACAAAAATCTGACGATCGAAGGCAATGGCTCCTTGTTCATGTTTCATGGGCGCATGGTTCCTTTCACACTGGATCGAGTAAGCAAGGCCAGTCTTAAGAACCTGATCGTCGATTTTATCCGCCCTTTTCATGCCGAGCTAAAAATCATCGAGCGCGACGAAGCCACGAAGGCTGTAATCGTTGAAGTCGATCCCACCCAGTATCCTTTCAGCATCACCAACGGCGAAGTTTATTTCGATCGTTTGGGGCAGCGCGATGCACTCGTCGGCCAGAATATCATCTTCGACCCAGCTACTAAGGCGCCAATCCACATGGCGCAGGATTTTAGCTTAAGCCAATCCAATGTGAAAGCGGAGGCCGTCGGCAAGAACCGCATCAAGCTAATCAATGCCTTCACCAATCTGCCACCTCTGGGCAGTGTGCTGGTTGTCTACGGTAATAACAATACAAGCCGGCTCGTGCATGCGATTCAAGTTACCGACTCCAAAGACATCCTCATCGAAAATGTCACCGTGCGCGCCGCAGGAGGCATGGCACTGATCGTGGAACGAACCGAAAACGTGAAACTCAACGGGATGAAAGTCACTCCCCCCGAAGGACGACTCGTCGCGACTCGCGCTGACGCCACGCACTTCATCGGATGCAAGGGCGTGATTGAGGTGGAAAACTGTATCCTCGAGCAAATGTTGGACGACGGCATTAACGTCCACGGTGCCTACGTCCCGGTTGTGAAACGCCTCGAGGGCAAAACCCTGCTGTGCGAAATCAACCACTTCCAACAATGGGGGCTCACCTTTGCCGAACCCGGAGATAAAGTCGCCCTACTTTCCCGGAAAAATCTGCTCCCTCTCTTCGAAACCACCGTTACGGCAGTCCAAAAGCTAAATGAACAACGCTTGCTCATCACCTTGGAAAATCTGCCTGCAGAATATCCAGATGTCCCGCTCTCCGTGGAAAACCTCACTTGGAATGCCGACCTGGTAATGCGAAACAACATCGTCCGCAAAAACCGCGCTCGCAGCGCCCTCGTCACCACCAACGGCAAAGTCCTGATCGAGAACAACCACTTCGCCTCGCAAATGAACGGAATCCTGATCGAGGGAGACAACAACTATTGGTATGAGTCAGGCGCCGTGCGCGATGTCGTCATCCGCAATAATACTTTTGAGAATATCGGCTTCGGCAGTGCCAATGGGTATCCACTCGTGGCCTCACCAAAACTGACCCCACAGCAAGTGACAGGAGAAGGACACTACCACCGGAACATTTTCTTCACCGGCAACACCATTCACAGCTTCAACGGCAATATCGCCGATGCGAAATCCGTCGAAAATCTCCAGATCACCGGCAACCGCATCGAACTCTCTACCGATTACCCGAAACGTAAATCAACAGCCTCGGTGCGCCTAGCGTATTGCAGCGAAGTGCAAATCAAGGACAACACTGTAGTCGGATTTGACTACGCGCTACCGGTCAAAGCCACCGCCGACTGCGCCAACATCCAAATCGACGGCAATTCCGGCCTCAACGCTCCCAGTGCCAAATCCAGTAAGTAATTTGATCCGAAATCCCCCACCTCGGCTATCGATGAACGCCACCCGCATCATTGCTCTAGCGAGCACAGTTATTTTCTACAGCGTTTCCTACGCAGCCGCGACTGAGCAAGGAAGCCACGATCTCTCTAAATACGAGTTCGTGGTCGACGGTTTCCCACGCACACTTCTCTTCAGAAGCGACTCCATCGTGCGATGGAACAAAAATGGCACACTAAAGCACCATTTGGGGATGTTCGATGCCGACACGCGCAAATACGTCGGCGAAGAAACCGCCTTCAGACAGGATTGGATCGACATCATGTCGGATTACAAGAAACGGCAACCGCGCAAGTTGGTATTAATGCATTTGAATGGCGAAGCGCGCGGCGTCCTCAATGGCGATGCCCAGAAATATTTCCCTGGGCATTGGACATTTTATCCCGGTGAAGTGCTGACGCAAAATCTCTCCGAAGGCGATCAAGTCATTAATGTCAGCGATCCGCAGGCATTCTCCAGTCGGTCCTACCGCACTAGGCGTCGTGATGAGCCCGCAGAATCTGTGCTTCCGCCCCTAATCATCGTGCCTCTAGCGCCAGACGGTTCAAAACTTTGGGCGCAGTCCGAGTATGTCGATTTGGTCGCGGTAAACAAAGCAGCCAAGACACTCAAAATCCAACGAGGAAAGTATAGCTCCAAGGCACGCAACTTCACCTCAGGCAAAGCCTACATCGCACCGATCCATAGTGAATCTTGGGGCTCCGGGATCATGTGGACGCTCAATCTTTCCTCAAAATGCCCACGCGACGAACACGGAAGGACAGCGGGCGATGTTTGGCTGGAGGAAATCAAACAGTGGTGCGGCCCCAAAGGAGTCGCCCGTCACATCGACGGCATCGGGTTTGATGTCATTTTTTTCAAAGCGAAATTCGGCGGCTGGGATTTGGACAACGATGGGAAAACCGACGCCGGCATCGGACCCGACGGAGACGATTTCAATACTCGGGGGCAGTATGAGTTGCTCAAGCGCTTGAGGGATCAAGTGGGCCCTGACTTCATCCTGACTTCGGATTCATGGGAGGAGAAAACTCAGCGCGCGGTCGGAATTTTCAACGGCATGGAATCCGAAGGGCTCTGCATGCCGAACGATGGATGGCGTAAAATCGCTGATACTATCAACACCCAACGCTACTGGGCACAACACGGCAACGCGAAGTATTCTTACAGCTACATCACTTCTAAACTCAAACATCCCGAAGACGAAAAAATCGCGGATCAACTCTACCGAGTGGGGCTAGGCACCGCATGTGCGCTGGGCGTCTCTTACACAGGGGCGTCACTACCAAGACGCAAAGATGACCTGCCCATGATCGCTGAAATGCACCGCGGCCACGCCGACAAAGCGAACTGGCTCGGTCAGCCCATCGGCGACATGGTTATGCTCCCCAAGCACTCGCCCGATATCTTCAATGCCGCAGGTGCTCCATTTCTACCTCCGATTGCGGAAAAGATCGAAGCGTCGAACTGCAAAGTCACGGTCGAAGCGGATGGCTCGCTCCTCATTGAGGGCACATCCAGCAATCCCTACGATTCGATGTCCGTGACATTTCCCGCTATTAATGTGCCTTCGGACGATCTGACCATCTTCTTTGAGGCACTCGCAGTCGATCCACTCGCCGGATACGCCCGGGAAGAAAGAATACCCCGCCAAATCAATGTCCATGCTTCTGGGATGCCAGAAGTTCCGTCTGACCAAGTCGGAGGTCGCCAGATGTATAACGATATCATGGCGCTAATGGGCACCGCAGGCTGGCAAGAAAATTGCGCCTATTTCCGCGGCGCCGGCAAGGGCAAGGGCACCATCAAAATCACCCTGCAAATCGAGAATCAGGGCAAGTGCCGGCTTCGAAACCTGACCGCGCACAATTACCCGATGGGAATCGCCCGTGAATTCGAGCATGGCGTTGTGGTTGTGAATGCCTCTCAGCAGCCCGTGGCTTTCAATCTCGCAGCCCTTTTCCCGAACTCGTGGAAAAAAGGTCTGTGGCGTATCAAAGCAAACCCGGAGGATTATGTTCCCAGCAAAGCCACCAGCCGGATGTTGAAAATCAACAACGGGCGAAAAATGGAGATCGCTATGGTAACACTTCCGCCCCTCGAAGGCTTTTTCCTTTGCGATAAACCTTAACGAGCATCAAGGCGCGCCCTTCTGCTCTCCCAGCCAAAAATCGTATTGGCCCCACTTGGCCAAAGCGTCGGGGATCCCCCGAATATTTAACTACAACCAACCATGAGCATTAATCGACTATCCCTTATCGCATTAATTCAGTGTCTGGCACTATTCACAGCCCAAGCGGAGAACGACCATAACTCTAATTTATTTACTCCAACCGTAAGCCCGGAGCAGCCCAACATTCTTTGGCTCTGTATTGAGGACACAAATTCATGGATGAGCTGCTATGGAGACAAACTGATCAAGACCCCGAACATCGACCAGTTGGCAAGCGAAGGCATTCGGTTCAACCGAGCTTATATGACCGCTGCTGTTTGCTCGGCGTCACGCTCAGCACTCATCACCGGGATGTATCAGACCACCATCGGAGCCCATCAGCACTACAGCTCATTTTCAATGTTCCGTGGAAAGAAAATGACCGTTTGGGATCCGAACCATCTCGGAGTTAAGACCCTACCGGAGATGTTTCGCGCCGCCGGCTATTACACCTTCAACGAAGGTAAGGACCACTACAACTTCGTCTACGATCGCGACACCTTTTACAACCGCCATAGCGAAGTGATGGATTTCAAAGGCGCTCGCGACGGCACGGAGTGGAGCGGCCGCAAACCAGGTCAGCCCTTCTTTGGACAAATTCAATTGATCGGAGGAAAGTTTTCCAACCCCACACCCGTCGTCAAACCGGAGGATGTTTCCGTCCAGCCCTATTACCCTGATCATCCAATCATCCGGGAGGATATCGCCCGACACTACAACACCATCCTTGAGCTCGACAAAGCGTTAGGCGTCATCATCGACGCGCTCAAACGCGACGGGCTCTACGAAAACACCGTGATTTTCTTTTTCGCAGACCACGGCTGCGACCTGCCCCGCCACAAGCAATTCCTCTATGACGAAGGCCTTCGCGTTCCATTCATTCTCACAGGCCCCAAGATTCCCGTCGGCAAGGTGCGCGACGATCTAGTCAGTTCGATCGACATCAGCGCAACCTCGCTCGCTCTCGCAAACATCACTGTGCCGGCCCACATGCATGGCAAAGACATGCTGGCGGAGGGATTCCATCGCGATTTCACCATCGGCGCGCGCGACCGTTGCGACTTCACGATCGACCGCATTCGAGCGGTCACCACCCAACGCTACCGCTACATCCGTAATTTCCTGACAGATCGCCCCTATTTGCAGGCCAACTACCGCAGCGACTGGCCGATTATGCGCACCCTTCAGGAACTATACGCCAAGGGCCAACTGAACGAAGCGCAGGCGCGTTTCGTCAGCCCGGAGCGTCCAGCAGAAGAATTCTACGACCTCTACAATGATCCATTTGAGACGAAAAATCTCGTTCACTCGGTTGAGCCAGAGGTGGCGACTGCCCTAGCGCAGCACCGAGACATACTATATCGTTGGATAATCGAGACCGACGATAAGGGGCGTTTCCCTGAATCCGACGAAGGATTGCAGGCCTGTCTCGAGCGATGGGGTGATGCGGCCGTTGCCCCCGAATTCGACCGAATCCGGAAGAAGCTCAAAGAGGCTAAAAATCCACCCACCCAGTAAGGCTAGAGAGCCCCGCGCCTATGCGGGGCTTTTTTTGTTTTAGGCGACTCAACAAGCCGTTCAGCTAACGGCTTTCGGGCGCTCCCAATCGTAGACGACCTTCCCCCGCACATCGCGGAGCTAAAATAGGATTTTGCTTCGGCCAGACTCAGCCTTGAGTGATGCCGAGAGGAAGCCTCCCTTCACCCGATGGAATTTGTGATATTCAGGCGTAAGCACCGGTGAACCACCGGCGTGTTCGTCGCTCGCCACGCCAACCGCAATGGCCGCCAGCCTGCATAACCAGAATTAATCGATCTCCTTCGCAAAATTCACAGCAACAACACACGCCGGAGAAAAATGTTTTAGGCGCCGCCGGAACCGGCTGGATTGCAGATGGGGAGTCGGCTACACTTTGCCTAATTATGCTGCGTTGCCGGTTCTCAATAATTACTCGCTCCGTAGCTTTTGCAGCCATGCTGCTACTGTCGCAGCGACTCGCGGCCCAACTCTCGGTGCCAGTGCCGAACGTGAATCAAGACAAGGCCATCCAGCTGCCGACCTTTGAGGTAATCGCGAATGAAGAGGATAATGACTACGACAGCACCGGGATGGGCTCTGTGGAGCAGCAGATACGTGATGAACCATTCAGCAACGACCTCATCTCCATGGACGATTTCACCCTCGATGCAGATGACTTGGAGTTTTCCGCCGAAGCCTCTGCCGCCGCAGAGACTTCCGCCGCCGACCGCATCGCGGGCGAGGACAGGTTAAACCTCCGAGGCTTCCCCACCCCGATGCTGCGCAACGGCTTTATCCAGGTGGGTATCCCCGAGGTGCTCAACACCGGCCAAACCATCGTGATCCAAGGCGCGCTGGTGCCGGTATTCGGACGCGCCGCGCCGGGCGGCATCCAAAATTTTCTCACCGTGCGACCACGCCCCAAGGAGCTTTACCGCATCGGCGCCTCCATCAGCGATCGCGACAGATCGCGCCTGACCTTTGAAACCACCGGACCGCTCATCGCCAAAAAACTCTGGCAACGCGTCGCCCTAGAATGGCAACGACGCGACGGCCCCGAGGAATTCGCCCGCGAGGAAGCTCGCATCATCAGCACATCGCTCACGATGAAGCACAGCCGCATCGCGAGCACCATGCTTTCGTTCGACTACCGCGACACCAAGGCACGAGCCACCCCGGGCATCCCCGAATATATCCCCGTCGGCACAACCAAAGCAGTCGGCCCTTACTTACCGCTGGCTTACTTCAACGCCAACGGCCCCGACGCCGGTGTTCGTCGCCGCAGCGTGGTGACCAGCCTTCAATTTGACAGCCAGCCCATATCTCAATTTGCCCTGCGCGCCGGTCTCGAAGCTTGGTGGCGCAATGTCG
>JACCDO010625214.1_pt1 | contig 11122 bp, 11 predicted proteins | sample 7446101 | NCBI WGS metagenome assembly JACCDO01 (sample SAMN15323440, study PRJNA562643) | freshwater metagenome | isolation source: river surface water | place: USA:Blue River Watershed | collected 2017-08-16
ATTATAATTTGGCAGATCTTCCAGGGCCAACATAACTTCAGGATGTTTTATTACTGGAGTCAAATCGCTCGAAAGTCTATATCCCTGAATATTATTAGCAGCACAATGACGAACGATTTTCTCAGACACAGTAAAATTATTAATTATTATTTCTGACAGCTTCTCTAATGATTCAGATCTTTCTTTGCTCGAAAAAGATTTATAAGTCATTGTTCGAAATTTATGGCCCTGTTCTGCCAAAATGTTCGAAATACAGCATAAGGAAAGATTCATATAAAAATGATATCATATGCAGGAAGAAAACACTAGTATTAAGAAGTTATTTCCTATGAACGAAGAGATTTTAAAGAAGCTTGGTTATAATAGTATTGCTCTCGAAATGCTTTTAAAAAGAGAAGCACAGATCAATCCTGAAGATATATTGATGCCAGGAGAGAGACCAAGTATTAATAGAGATCCTTCTTTAAATGATGTTGCTTCTGATGTTGAAAGTGAGATCAATAATATAATAAATAAATTAGAAGAAGTAGAAAGATTAATAAACAATCTTCCAGAGTATACAGTAAAGGAAGAAAGATATGATCCAGAAGATAGATCTTTCACATTACATAAAAAATGGGCTAAAGAAGAATTACATAATCTAACAGAAGAAATAAAAACATTATTAAAATATGCATAATAAAAAAGGAGTCCTCAAGAAAGACTCCTTTTTTATTTAATTCCACAATTAAATGTATAGGGAAGAGTAGATTCAGTACCTCATTGTCTTATTCGTCTCTTCAATTAGATTATATCACTCTTATCCTGTATAATCCTTTTATGTTAGACAATTATGAAATGGATAATAATGGTGTAATATTTCAAAAAGATAGAGAACCATTCTTATACGATTATTCTTACGCAGACAATTATAATACACTTCCTACAAATGATATTATGTCTCACTTGCGTTTAGGCTACATCGTTGGTTCTCTAGGAAGAATGCCAGAATCAATTTTAGATGTTGGATATGGTAATGGTGCTTTTTTAAATTTAGCAAAAAATTCTACAAAATGTTATGGACACGATATTTCTCATTATCCAATTCCAGAAGGTGTTGAGTTTGTAAAAGATATATCTGAAAAGCATTTTGATGTAATAACTTTTTTTGATGTATTAGAGCATTTTCCGAATCCATACTTCCTCGAAAACTTAAACTGCAATTATATTGTTTGCTCTCTTCCTCATTGTCATTATTTTTCTGACAGTTGGTTTGAGAATTGGAAACATCGAAAACCAAATGAACATCTTTGGCATTTTAATAAAGAATCTTTAATGTGGTTTTTTGATGAACAGGGATACTCAGAAATCAACACCTCGAATTTTGAAGACATTGTTCGAAAAAATAAAGAAGAATATTCTAACATTCTTTCTGGAGTGTTTAAGAAAAGATAAAAAAGAGGAGCAAAGCTCCTCTTTTTTATTATGCTGCTAGTAAATCTAAACTAAATTGTATTTGTCTCATTACAGGGATAAAATCATTAACATCGATTTTCTCATCTTGTAATACCTCGAAAATCTTTAGCGCATTATACTTAGCACTATCTGGCATATCTGAGCAATTGTAAAAATAAGAAACATAGTCTATCAAAGCATCATATAACATTTTATTTTTCTTTGTCATCTCCCACACCTCAAGATATTCTTTCATTAATATCTTTTACTGGAATATATTTCTTATCTACTGCTTTAACACAATTTCTCAGTGCAGATTTATAAAGCTCGAAATCTACACACCAAGCATTTTCACAATCATTCATATTATTAAACTTATAAATTAAAAACGGCGCACTTGAGAAACATAACTTAAAATAAACTGCGCCCTCTAACTCAAAACAAAAAACATCTATCCCCTCTAATACTCGAAAATTAATAGAGAGATCAGAAAACACTTTAAACGCTGGATGAATATTTTGTCCATATAAAAGAGAAAAGAATTCTTCAACATTACTAACCTTACTCTCTAAACTTAATAACTCTCTAATCGTCATTTTAAAGTTACACCTAAATCTTTTAAAACTTTCCTCGAAATATAAGGAAAACCAGTCATAACTATTTTATCACTCTCTAAAGAAAGTTCTATCTCTTGATCAAAAAATAACTCTTCCCTCAGAATCTTATTACTAAAGAAATAAAACTCTTGGTTGCTACTACCTCTAAGAGAACTTTCTGTCTTAAACTCATCTATATACCTACCATCAATTAAAACATCTATATACCTTAAACATTTTTCTCTAATGGGATTCTCTCGAATTTCATTTCGAGAGAATCCAGTAAATAATATAATTCCTTTTGGTAGTTTTATTTCTTTTAAGAGAAATAAAAGTTCCAAAAGTTCTATCTCTTGCTCTAAAGGATCTCCACCAGATATTGTAACTCCATCTATCTCATAACTTTTTATTAGCTCGAAAATCTGCTTGGGAGAAAGTTCTTTATAAACTTCATAACTCCAAGTCTCAGGATTAAAACAATTCTTACATCCTTTAGAACATCCTTGAGTCCATAATACAAATCTTAACCCTGGGCCATTTACTCTACTTAAACAATACCCTCGAATATTCATAGGCTCGAAATATTTCACTCCCTCTAACTTTAAACAATGAACCTAAAACTAAAGAATATTCTTACGGTACACTGTAAGAATATTCTAAAAGAAATAGGCTCGAAAATTTGGCTCCTCTAATGGTCTAGGAAATGAAGGTAAAGATTATTCTCACATAGAATAATATATATTACGTCCCAAAATTTATAGTTCATTTTAGATTGTTCTCGCTTTTTCTTAAGAGCCCCGATAAATGAGACCAATCTTCTTTTGTATCAGTAGGGTCTTTCTTGTATATAAGACCAATCTTTATCTCTATATTTCTTTTTTTCTCTATAGTGTTAAATATATTTCTCTTATAATGTAAAGCTCGAAATTCTTTTCTTCTAATGTAATAAAAAAAATAGATCCTCTTCTAATGGGGGATCTATTTTTATTTTGCTATAGGGTGTTTTAGGATATATATTTTTCTAAGAGTGTAATATATAAGTCCTTATAAATATTTTAAAAGATTAAGAGTCTCCACAAAGTCTCCACAGGGTCTCCACTCACATACCACTAAGATTATATATATACCTTACTATATTGTGTGATATGGGATAGAAGCTCCATTGTTTTTATATTTTCTTTTTTCCCTCGATTTTTATGCTGGTTGTGTGTGAAAAACTTATATTTGAGCATATGTGTATATAAATATGCTGTGACTGATTTCTTAAAGGAATATCTATCTTATATGTAGAATAAGAAATGTCTTTATATATTTTTTATAGTGTTTAATATGCTCGAAAAATATTGTTCTTCTAATGGTGTGTTGTTTTTGTTTGTAATCTTTCGTCTTGATATAAGAGATTATTAATTATTTTCTCTATAGTATGTTTTTCCTTAATGGCGAAAAATAATATAATGATGAGAAATATAAAAATGATATAAGGTTTTAAGTTTTTCATTATTTGCTCAGAATATTATATAAGCTTTTCTTCTAATGGGCAAAAAAATATCCCTCGATTTTTATTGAGGGATTTATTTTTATTTAAGTGGAAAGAAGAAATGTATTATTTGTCCTATTAGTATATATAATGCGCAAACAGAAAAGAACAATCTTTTAGTTTTTCCTCTTGTCTTAAATGCTCGAATTAATAGATAGATAAAAAGTGGTGTTGCTGAGAATGCATATAGTAAAAGAATAATGTTCATAGTGGGATTATATCTTAAATGGGCAGAAAAGTAAGTGTATGTTTTTAGTAGAATAAATATTGTATGTGGTATAGAAAAATTATTTTAGCTGAACAGGGAGTGTTTAATCCTATTGGCCCTGGTGGAGTAGATTTGAAAGCATTGATTGAAAGTTTTTTCAACCAATCCTTAATTACAGATCAAACGGGTGTCAAGCATTTAGATTTTAATAAAATAAATTCATTGGTACAAAATAGTTTTTTGAAATATATAATCAGTAAAGTTGAACTTGAATCTAATCCAAACAGAGCAGGCTCATACAATAATAAAACCAAAGTCATAACAGTAGATTCCAATCCTAATACCCAATCTATACAAAATATAATTTCATCAATCCAACATGAACTAGTCCATGGTACTTCTCCTATAAAAGCGAAATATCAAGAAGATCTTAAAAAATATGATGAATGGAAATCAAAAAATTACGATCCATTATATAATAAGATTGATGCAATTTACAATGAAAAATTAAGTTTATATCCTAAAATGGCCTCTGGTGAAATTACTCGTGAAGACTATTATGCAAGAATTAAATTATTAGATAGCGAATCACAAAAATTACAGATTGAATTAGCAAATGTAGAAAAAACTAAACCTAAAGTAATTGATCCAAATAAAATAACTAGAGGTAGAACTCGATATTTTACTGATGAAGAAATTAATGCGCAAACTACAGATTTAAAGAATGCATTTAAACAAGATAACATAAAAGCAGTTTACGAAAAATTTTACAATTCTGATAAAGTTGCTTTTACAAAAGATTTTAAGAAATTTATTGCCACTTTACCATTGATAGAAAACGTTCAATCTCAACTACTAGGTGCTAAAAATCAAGCCTATTTTTCTCAAAGTAATATAAATAATATATTACAAAATTTACCAGATTTGAGAAGTAAATATTTAGAAGCATTAATGTCGGGTGATAAATCACGATTAGACAATATGGAAAATTACATATTGAACCAAGAGCAAAAAAGAATAATGAAACTCAATCTACCTCAAGTAGATTTCATTGATAAGCTTGAGAATGTTTCTGGCATTGGTATTTATCATATTTTACGAGACATTAAAGATCCAAAATATTTTACCCAGATAAGAAAATCTTTAGCAAATGATTTGATAGAGATAGAACAAGAATGGGGTCTTAGAGAAAAGCATAAACCATTAAGATCAGAAATGCCAAAACAGAGAAAGCAAAATGTGTTTGTTGATAGTGCTGTAAGTGATGATAAAACAACGCAAAATATTAATTCAAAAATCAATTCAAGTGTAATAGAAAAACAAACCTCGAAAATTGTTGGCAATCAAGTTTCAACACCAAAATCTAAAAATGCGTTATCATCTGCTCTTCCTATAATAAATAAGGTATTTAAGCAATTAGGTGAATTGATAAATAAGAACTTAGACAAATTTAATAATAGTAAAACGGGCAAAGTTTTCAATTATGGAATGTTGGCTAAGGATATTTATTTTATTGTTACTTTAGCGGACCAAATAACAAAACAAATCAATGCTGGTGAAGAAGTGATGATGAAAGACCAATTAGATCTTGGTCTTACAATTGTCAGTATATTAACAGATCAGCAAACTCAAGCTATTTTAAAAGCAATCTTTCCTCCTGCAATTGTTTTATTAAATAATCCTCAAATTCAAACTTGGTTAGTAGGAATTAATATTGGGGCTAATGTTTTATCAGGAGCTGTTTCAGTTGCAGATCAATTAGGAACTATGGCTGGAACAACAAATAAGAGTGAAGGTGCAACAGTTGGAGTGCAAAATGTTCCTGGTAGTGCTCAAGCTTTAGTTATGCCTGTTTTTGAATTGAGTACTAAATATGGCGAAGTTTATAATGCTTTGATTGATATAGAAAAAGGTTTATCTGTCTCTGAAGCTATTAATAAACATATAATGAAAGATGCTTCTGGTGGTATAGAACCATATAGACTTTCTTTATTATATAAATTTGTAAATAATAAAAATAAAATACTCCAATATCAAAAGTCTGGCGCATTTAAAAAATTGCCACAAGCGAATCAATTATTATATCCAAGTGCTAATAGTGCTTATGTAATTTCAAGTTATAAAAAAGCTAAAGATGCGCAAGAAACAGCAAGAAAACAAACAAGACAACAATCATATAATAGAAATTTTGCACCTAGCGGAATATCTAGTATACCTGTTCAATAAGATAAATCCCCTATAAATTGGAAATAAAAAATGATAAACATAATAAAGTTGGCAAATATATTAGATGATCTTGGTAGTTATAGTTTATCTGATAAGTTATATAAGATTGCTGAGACTTATGTTCCTCCTGTCGAATATTATAGTGGAGTTGATAAGCGACATTATAATGAGTTTAAGTCTCCTGGAAGTAAATCTTATAATCAGATGTCAGCTCCTAAGAATAATAAAATGCCACAACAATCTAATGAGACAGTAGTGATGGATGGCAGTATGTATTTTGATAATCCTTATACTCCTAAAGATGTTTTAAAATTAAGAAACTTAATTGTTCCTACAAATTTCAGGAATGAATTAAAAAGATATAAAAGTGGGGATAGTGAATTAGCAAGTAGTAATCCAAGAAGTTTTGCTTTTAGTTTATGGGAGTTTGCTCGAAAGAATAAATTGAATTATAGTTTGACAGATGCTTTTGATGCTTATGCTGACAGTGGAGCAACTTATAAAGGTCAGAGTATAAAGAATGTCCCTGAGTTAAAAGAATTATATCTCTATATAAAGAATAATGCAAAGAAATTTAGTGAAACAGAAGTTGGGGATATTTTAGAAGATTTGTTTGCTGGAGGATAAATCTATGAATAATCTTTTAAAAGTTGCTAGTGAGTTAGATAAATGTGGGCAATATGAATTGTCAGATAAATTGTTCCTTATTGCTCAGAATCAAAATCCTTTTGTCAGGACTCAAGAGGAAGCTAGACAATTTAGTAGAATGAGTCTCCCGCAACAAGCCTTAAGTGCTTTTTATCAAGTTCCTCAAGGTCAGGCAATTGGACTACTTGTTGATCCAAAAACAAGAAGTCGGTATATTAATCAAGTTAATTTTGTAAACAATCTAGGTGGTAGTGCAGCTTTAAAAGCAGATGAGATTAAGGGTTATGCTGAACAAGGAGTTCAAAAGGCATCAAATTTATCTGCTCTTGGTAGATTAGGTGCATCTATATCAAAAAACTTACCTACATTGATACAGGGATTGAAAAAAGTAAGCACTTTATTAGAAAAAGTAAATGAGACACCTGCTGGGAAAGCAGCATCAAGAGCATTGCTAGTACTTAATGCTCATACTGTAGTTGCAAGTGGTTTAGAATTACTTACAGATTTACAAACAAAAGGATTGTCAGAGGTTTGGAATACTGATGCTAAAAGAGTTGTTCAAACATTTGCTAATTTAGTGGCATTGGGAACAAATCCTACAATCACGGGATATTTACTTCCTCTAGCAGCCATCTTACCAACTTTAACTACAATAAGTGGTATTGCGAATGGTGTTTCTTTAGCAGCTGAAGTTGTTGACGCTGCTGGTGGCTTTACGGGTACTACAAATACTGCATTAAGAAATAATCAAGGTACTAATGCAAAAAGTTCTGTAATGCCATTAGATCAACTTTCTAAAAAATATGGTGAAGTTTATAATGTTTTGATTGATTATGTAAATGGCAGAGGAACTGTTCAGCAATTGATTTCAAAACATATACCAGATAATAATCCTGAAAAATTTGCTTTAGTAAATGCTCATATTGCTCAAAAAGTTTTACCTCCAAAAAATGCCCCTTATGCAATATCAAGCTATAGAAGACAGCGTGATGAATTAGCGGTTTCATCTAATTTTGGTGGAATTTAAAAAGTAGATATATTTTATTAAAATAAATCCCTCGAATAAGTCGGGGGATTTAATTTATTTACGTAGAATAATATATTGTGAGAAAAAGATATACCGTAAGATTAAAACATCATCGTAAAGTTGCGCCTTTTGCATATGAGCAGGATATTCCAGGCTATCAAGAGGGCGACAAAGATTTACGTGGTTGGACTTTGCCTCCTGATTTTAATAATTTTATAGCCACCACGAATTACAATCAGCAAGAATTTGTTAGGGATTATGTTAGTAGATGGAAAAGTGAAAGTGATAATGCTGATCATTTAAGTCAAAATTTAGAAATTTTATTAACAGGTATTGCCAATGATGATACCTTTTATGCTGGATTAATAAAATTAGTAAATTTCATGGATCAAAACAAAAGCTTGACAGGTCCCACTAAGCTAAAAAAATTAGACGAGCAAATATCATTAATGCGTAATGAGATTCAAGAAAGTAGAAAAACACTTAATAAACTTCTAGGATACAGAGCTTCTAAGCTAAGCCCAGAAGCTAAGGAAGAAGCTAAAAAAGCATATGAAACAGAGGCAAGATTATTAGACGAGAAAATAGTTGTACTTACAAACTTAAAAACATTATCCAAAGAATTTAAAAGAATTAAGACAAGACTCGAAAATAAACTAAAAATTGATTTTGGTGATACATTTGATATCAGTCAGCTGCATTCATTTATTGGCAAAAATAGAACATTTTTGCGCCCATTATTAGGTATGGATATTGGTCAAAGCGCAAACAGAATGGCCACTGATGAACAATATCAAAAAGTTATAGAAGATTTTATTAGTGTAGACATAGATAGTAGAAAATATATATTACGTAATACAAACAATCCCAATTATTTTTTCTCGAAAATCAAAAACAATAGTGATGTTGAAAAAGTTGATGGAGAATTAGTTGTTAAAAATTATCGTGAGTTATATGATGATCTTCTTAAGTTGAATTATCCTGTCACTGAAAAACAATTAATAGATTCAAGAATAAATTTAAATAATATCAAAAATAATATAATGAAAAATCTTGGTATTAAGGAAGAAGATTTAGGGATTTATTTATCAACATATTATTCTGATTATGGATTATATAACAGTAGTATGGCTGAGAAGCAATTGTTTGATCAGCTACATAGATTTGGTTTGAGTCCTGTACCTGCAAATGATTCTCCTATTGTATATTTTGATTTAGAAGGTAAAGGAAAAAATAGGGGATTTATAATTGATTTTATTCTTCCATGTCAAATGTGTAATTGTGGTGAAGATGGTTGTTCATTATCTGACACTGTGAAAATTTGTGGAGAATATTTTGGATATTATGGAAAAAACTATGAAATAAAGAAAGCTGAAAAAATCAAATATCAAAAAATGTTTGAACCAATTATTTCAGAATTGTATTTGCATTTTGATAGTAACGATTACAAAAATCCTTGTCCTAAATTAAATCAAGCAAATATAGCTAGTTCTTGCTCTGGTAGTAATTGTTCTACTATGGTTAAGAGTTATGTGCCGAGTGATGTAGAGAGAAGAAAAAATTATGTTATTTCAAAGAAGCATATATTTTTGTATACATATTTGGTTAATGAAGCTATAAGAAGAATACCTGAGCAAAAGAAAGCTGAAAATTTAACACCTGAAATATACAGAGAAGTGGTAAAAGATAGAACTGGAGAATTTATTGCTCGATTTGATGCTTTGATGTATGAGTTAGAGCATTATGATAACAATTATTTTATCAAGGAATGTAATGATATATTTGATAATTATATGGAAGTTTTGAATAGAGATTATCCTGTTGTACCTAAGAGTAGAGCCAAGGCAAAACAATTTGCATATTCAAAGCCAGAGAAAAGATATAAGATTAGAATCAAGTATTAATTATAAAATCCCTCGAATAAGCGGGGGATTTTTTATTTAATTATTTGTTTAATTTTATATGCTGCTTTTGTATATATGCCTGGGTTTACAGTTTCAGGAGTGGATGTGTAATTTGGCACGTATTGTTCTGAAAGTAATCTTAAAACAAAATCCTGAAATTGTTCTTCAAAATCAGTTGCTTTACGTCTTGCAAAAAAAAGGAATTCTTTTATTTGGTATTGAGAAAAAATGACCCTATAAAAGGGTCATTTCTTTTAGATTGTGGATAAGTGTTGATATCCGTTCAGCGCCCAATTTGTAAACTCGAAAGTGTTGAATACTCTCATAGATTTTTTTACATTGGGTTTTACATATAAGTTTTCCCTAGTTGCATTTTTAATCCATTCTAAGGCTTGAGGAGTGTATCCATTCCCATCTATGACAAAAATGATTTCTTCTTCTGGCTGGGATTCGATTGCGTTTAGATAAGCGTAAGTAAACTTTTCGTCAGCAGTTCCTCTTGTAGCTTGAAACTTGCATTCGATTCTGATTTTTCTACCTTTAGTGCATAAGACAAATTCAGTCTTTGATTTTTTCTTATAGATAGATTGAAAAGGCACACGCTTAACAAGAACATTAGAAAGAGTCTTGTATTCGTTTGCATCAGAGTAATCAAGTGATGTAATACCTGTTGATTCGATAATACTTTGAACAGTGTTTTCAAAGCTTATTCCAGATGTGCTTGATGGCATTTACTTAACCTTGTAAATAGCTAGCAACTCTGGAGCTTGAGTTCTGTTTGTTGCTTTGCTAGATATCGTTCTTTTTACGTTAAATGAAACTATTTCGTTTGCATCTTTATATAAGTCTCGAATCTCATTTGTATCGTGATTTGAGATTATTACTGTGCAATTAATTTCATTAGAGTATTGTATCGCTAAATCTCTTAAGTGCAAATGATTCTTTAGGGAAAAACCATCTTTTGCATAATTAGAAAAATCTGCTGTATCTGTAAGTTTTAAATATGGGGGGTCACAATAAATAACAGTATTTTTGTCAGCCCTTAGGAAAACATTTGAAAAATCTTCACAAAGAAACTCAAAATTGTTTTTAGTATAGTTATGGAAGTCTAATATTTCTTTTTCTGGGAAATAAGGGCTAGTATAAGAGCCAAAAGGGGTATTGAACTCTCCTTTTTTATTATATCTGCACAAGCCATTAAAACAATGTCTATTTAAATAAAGAAAAATTTCAGATTTTATATTTTTATCTGTTGTTTGGTTGTAAAGTTTTCTTAATTCGTAATATTTATGGGAGTCATTACCGTTATTGAAATATTCTTTAACGTTTGTAATGAAATCGTGCGGTGTAGTTTGAACAAGTTTGAACATATTTATCATATCTTCATTTATATCGTTGCAAATATAGTTTTTAAATGAAGAATTGAGCGAAACAGCACAACTACCTGCAAAAGGCTCGATTAAAGTGTCTCCAACTAGGAAAGGAGCTATTTTATCAACGACAGAAGTTTTATTTCCAGCCCATTTCAAAAACGTTTTCATA
>JACCDO010833783.1_pt1 | contig 11122 bp, 8 predicted proteins | sample 7446101 | NCBI WGS metagenome assembly JACCDO01 (sample SAMN15323440, study PRJNA562643) | freshwater metagenome | isolation source: river surface water | place: USA:Blue River Watershed | collected 2017-08-16
ATTGTTAAATAAATAATGATTAAATGGAAGATTATCAACATGCGTGATAAAATTTCCTATATAGCTGAATTCGATTAGATAATTAGGTAAATTTTCTATTTTTGTTATATTATTGTATTCACAGACGAAAGTAATTAAAGAAACAGGTAAATTTTCTATTTTCGTTATATTAGTATTTCTACAATGGAAAAGCTTTAAAGAATCAGGTAAATTTTCTATTTTATTTATATTATTGTTTCCGCAATAGAAAGTAATTAAAGAATCAGGTAAATTTTCTATTTTTGTTATATGATTGTATTCACAGACGAAAGTAATTAAAGAAACAGGTAATTTTTCTATTTTCGTTATATTAGTACATCTACAACTTAAACGTTCTAAAGATTTTGGTAAATTTTCTATTTTTGTTATATTATTGTATTCACAGACGAAAGTAATTAAAGAATCAGGTAAATTTTCTATTTTCGTTATATTATTATTTCCACAATGGAAAGAAATTAAAGAATCAGGTAAATTTTCTATTTTAGTTATATTATTACTATAACAGTCGAAATTTACTAAAGTATCAGGTAAATTTTCTATTTTAGTTATATGGTTATATGCACAAGAAAAACCGAGTAAAGATTTAGGTAAATTTTCTATATTCGTTATATTATTACGATCACAATTGAAATATTTTAAAGTATCAGGCAGGTTTTCTATACGAATTAAACCTTTATGACGTAAAGATAAATTATACATTGTGATATTTGTTGTAGTATAAATGAAATTATATATTAATCATTTTATTATTGTTTCGGGAATAAAATAATTATTTTTTACACTTTTATATTAAACATGGATATAGACGAGAATGATATATTTTTTACGAATAGTTATATGAATATGCCAGAACTTCCTAAAACAGACAATATATCCGATGATGTAAAAGATGAATTTATAAATTATTATAAAAAACAAACGGAATCTATTGAGAATGATAGAATTAACAAAAATTCTATATTACGAGAAGATATAATTAATCAAGACGAAGATTTATTAAATGTATATGATTTTGATAAAAATAAAAAAAAAGAGAATATAACAAATGTAAGAAAAACCCAAGATATACAAACGTTAATTAATGTAGATTCAAGAGACAGAGATATGGTAAATTATCCCAAACCAAACAATTTCAAAATATCATTAGGAAAAGTATTTTATAATATAAAAACTATAAAATTAGTAAGTATAGAATTTCCTAATACAAATGCTGTAATAAATAGTACTAATAATAATATATATTGGATAAATAAGGAAGATATAGATGATGATATTGTAGATAATATTACTAAAACATATCCGGTTTATAGTGTAAAATTACGTACTGGTAGTTATATAGCATCTACTTTACAATCAGAAATTGTTAGTAAAATGTCGACTGTAAAACGAAAAAACAAAACAGGTGATTATCATTATTTTGATGTAAATCTTGATTTAGATACAGATGTTGTTTCATTTACATCACTTGTATTAACACAATTGCCAAACAATCCGTTAAGCGCAAGTGTAGGTACTGGTATAATTACAGTATCTGCACCAAGTCATGGATTTTCTACAGGGAATATAGTATATATAGTAGGTGCAAAATCATTTGCTGGTATTCAATCAAGTGTATTAAATACGTCTCAAGAAATTGTAGTTATAAATTCAAATTCGTTTCAATTCGAAATAAACGTAAAAGCTGGTGAGACAAGTGTAGGTGGAGGTAATACTGTTAAAACTGGTAAAGAAGCACCATTTCAATTTTTATTTGGGCAATATTCAAACACTATATCAAAAAATTTAGGTTTTCCTTTAGAAAATTCATCACAGAGGGTTAATGTTTTTATCAAATCTATCGTAAATATATATCAAGTAAAAATAGTAACAGAAACAGCACATAATTTTGTGAATTCATATGATTTTATAAATCAAGTGTGTGTAATAAATTCATCTGGGACAACACCTGATATAGATGGGAATAGGGTAATAACAACTGTATTGGATTCAAAAACATTTTTAATAAGTGTAAATACACCTATTTCTTTTTCAGTATTTAATAGTGGAAATATAACATTTAATACATATACATCTAACATATTATCGATTTCTAATTATGATACTGATACTGTATTATTAACAACATTTACAAAACATAATTATACACCACAAGACATTAATAATTCTATTGAAATAGATGGGTCTATAAGTATACCAAATCTTGATGGTATAAATACTATATATTCTGTTATATCTCCCACAAGTATGATAATACCTGGTCATTTATTAGATGGAGGTGACTACGATGTGTCTGTTATAAATGATGGTGGAAATTTGTCATGTCATAATGCTTTGACATCAAATCTAAAAATAATAACAGGTGTGTCAGTTGGAGCAACTACTACATTTATTTGTGTAAATCATGGGTTAGTAGCTGGTCAGCGTATAAAACTGTATAATTTGAAAACGTCACCTTCTATTTTAGATTTTAATAGTGGGATTCATAAAGTTATGTTTGTAAATAATTCAAGTAGTTTTACTATAGATTTTATGACAAATAGTTATGAAATAGAAAATGTGCTAAGTGGTGATGTGTATATCACAACATCAATTTTAGATATATATTTTCCATATCATGGATTTAATACAATAGTTTCCATTAATTCCATTGTTGATATATCATTCAATGTTGAAGTAAATACATTGCTTCCACATGGGTTAAGTACGGGTGATATTATAAGAATAATGGAAACTGATATATCTATAGACGAATCTTATGAAATTGAAGTAGTGGATTTAGATACTTTTAAAATTTTTGTACCGGGTGGAATAGTATCAACTGGAACAAAAGGTATTTTAGGTATGTCTAATAATTTTTATATGTATGGTGCAAAAACATTTGCTGGAATAGATGAGAATTCCTTAAACAATATAAAATTTAATGTTTATGAAATTATAGATGAACATAATTTTAGATTTGATTGTGATGTGTTTCCTACAAAATATGAAATTGGTGGTGGTGATAATATATACATATCGTCGTTTAAACATGGATTTCAGCCAACTCAAAACAATACTAAAAATGATAATTTGAATCATTCTATTACATTAGAAGGTGAGAATTATTCATTTTTGTGTAGTCCGCAATTAGGTAATTTAAGAAACACAGGAGATGTTACAGATATTTTTGCAAGAATAACATTAGATCAAAGTCCTGGTGCAATGGTATTCAATTTTTTGAGTAGTCCTAAAACATATGAAACACCTTTGCATAATTTGTCAGAAATAGAATTTTTTGTGAAAAATTATGATAATACATTGTATGAATTCTTTTTAGTTGATTTTTCATTTGTTTTAGAGATAACAGAAAATCTAGATACGACAGATGTATTTAATATAAGTTCAAGAAGAAATTTACCAGCAACATTTGAGAAATAATACCGTGATTTAAATAAACATTTTATTAATTGTTTTAAGATTTGTTATAGTATCCTTGTCATTTTTTTCTTTGTTATTTTCTAAAGATATATTTGAATTTGATTGTATGATATCATCGATCGTATCTTTTTCAGTATCTATTGAAAAACTTTTTGTATTTACTATGATTTTATCTAAATTATCTGCTATTTCTGGAAATATTATTTTACTTTCTTTAAAACTATTCTTAAATTTATTTATTATAAAATTTGGAATTTGGGGGGATGTTAATATAAGATTGTCGTATGATTTTAAACAATCTCCTAAAAATATATCAGCCTTTTTTCTAATTATTCTTTTTTTACATAATTCTTCTTGAATCATATGATGCAATGTACCAAAACCATATGATGAAGAATTGTGTTTTTCAGATAATTTTTCATAATTTAGAAACATTTGTATAACATTGATAAATGTTAATATAGTAGTAAATATTTTTCTAAGTGTTATAACAATATTATTTTTGTTGTCATCTGGTAATAAATTTTGAGATGTTAAGCCTGTGCTTAAAAGTAATGCAAAAACAGCTAATAGTTTATAATAATATGTATAATATGATGATGTTTTATTATGCATCCATTGAAATGAAGCAGATTTTTCACCTATAGAAATAAGATATGATTCAACTTCTTCATTCCATTCGTCTGACATTAATATAAAAAAAAGAATTTTTAAATTATTATTAATAAAAATTGAATAATAAAATAATGAATTTTATTATAAAACAATTTAAAAAAATATATTGATTTATTAAAAATGAAAATCTTAAAAAGAGATGGAACATATGAAAACCTCAATATGGATAAGATCAATCAGCGTCTTCGTCTTTTATCAACAGATTTGTCATTTGGAAAGAAATTGACAATTGATACGGATATAGTATCGATCGCAGTTGCTAAAAATATAAACGATGGGTGTTCGTCTAGAGCGTTAGACGAAGAAGCAGCAAGAATTGCTATAACTATAACTGATGATATAGATTTTCATACTTTAGCTGCAAGAATAGTTATTAGTGATTTACACAAGTCTTCCAAGGACAAATTTAGTGAAGTTATGGAAGATCTTTATAATAATGTAGATGCAAAAACCGGTGAAAAAGCACCTGTTATTTCAGATGAAGGAATTGAATTTATTAGGAAATACAAAAATGATTTAGATAATTATATAGATTATTCTAGAGATTATTATTTTGACTATTTTGGATTTAAAACACTAGAGAAAAGTTATTTGATGAAAATAAATAATCAAGTTGTGGAAAGACCTCAGCATATGTATATGAGAGTTGCGGTTGCTATTCATTTACGAGACGAAAATCTGAAAAATTTATTTAAAACTTATGATTTAATTTCAAAACATTATTACACTCACGCTTCACCAACTTTATTTAATGCATTGACTAGATTAAATAATTATGCAAGTTGTTTTTTGATGGGAACAGAAGACAGTGTTGAAGGAATATTTAAAACATTTACTGATTGTGCAAAAATATCTAAAGTAGGGGGAGGTATAGGTGTACATATATCTAATATAAGAGCTAAGGGTTCTGTTATTAGAAAAACAAATGGTGTAAGTGATGGGATTATTCCCATGATTCAAGTATATAATAAAGTTGCGTTATATATAAACCAATCTGGGAAAAGAAAAGGTTCATTTGCATTATATGTTGAACCGTGGCATGCTGATATTCTTGAATTTTTAGATTTGAAAAAAAATCAAGGTCATGATGATTTGAGGGCTAGAGATTTATTTTATGCATTATGGACACCTGATTTATTTATGGAATATGTAGAAAATGATAAAGATTGGTATCTTATGTGCCCTGATGAATGCCCTGGACTAAGTGACGTGTATGGTGAAGAATTTGAAAAGTTATATTTAAGTTATGTAGAAAAGAAGTTATATAAAAAAGTTATCAAAGCAAGAAATATATGGTCTAAAATAATTGATTCACAAATAGAAACAGGTGTACCATACATATCATACAAAGATTCAGTGAATAAAAAATGTAACCAAAAAAATTTAGGAACAATTAAATCTAGTAATTTGTGTAATGAAATTAATTTATATTCAGATGATAAAAATTATGCTGTATGTTTTACAGAAGATACTATGGTTTTAACAAAAAATGGCTATAAACAAATAGTTGATTGCGACGAAGAATATGTATATAGTCATTATGCAGATGACAAGTCTTTTATTGAAAGTAAAAGCTATAATAAATGTAAATTAATAGATAATGGTGAAAAACAAGTGTACAAAGTAAAATTTGATAATGGTAATGTTATTAAATCAACATTAAATCATCCATTTTTAACAAAAAATAATGGAAGATATAAATGGAAACAATTAGAAGAATTAAGCATTTATGATAATGTTGTTTCTATAGAATTAGGTGATGAAAAATATGTAAAGCTAGAAACTTTAGAATATTATGGACTTGCTAAAGTGTATGATTTGACAGTTCAAGATACACATAATTTTATAGTTGAAAAGATGGTTGTTCACAATTGTAATTTAGCAAGTATAGCATTGCCAAAATATGTAGAGTATGACGACAATGGAAAACCGTATTTCAATTTTATAAAATTGAAGGATGTTGCTGAATATATAGTAACACCAATGAATAATATAATTGATAATACATTTTATCCTACAAGTGAAACTCATAAAACGAATGATGAAAATAGACCTTTAGGTATAGGAATACAAGGATTAGCTGATGTTTATTTTAAGATGAAATTGCCATATGAATCAAAAGAAGCAGAATTACTAAATATTGAAATTTTTGAAACAATATATTATGGAACTTTAAAAGGTAGTTTAGAATTATCAAAAGTATATGGACCATATAAGACATTTAAAGGAAGTCCTTATAGTTTTGGTAAATTACAATTTGATTTAGCAAAAGAATATGATAATATAGATTTAAATAAATATATTTCCGGAAGATGGGATTGGAAGTCTTTAAAAGACGATATAAAAAAATACGGAACTAGAAATTCGATGATGACTGCATTGATGCCTACAGCAAGTACTTCTCAAATTATGGGGAATACAGAATCATTTGAATATGATTCAAATATATATAAAAGACGAGTTTTATCTGGAGAATTTATAGTTATGAATAAATATTTAATAAAGGATTTGAAAGATTTAGGTATATGGAATTCTGATATAAAAAATGCAATTATATTAAATAATGGAAGTATTCAAAATATAAAAATTATACCATCAAATATTAAAGAAATATATAAAACCATTTGGGAAATCAAAATGAAACCATTTATCAACCAAGCTAGAGATAGACAAATTTTTGTAGATCAATCTTGTTCTATGAATTTATTTTGTGAAAATCCTAGTACTACTATTATATCATCTATGTTGATGTATGGTTGGAAACAAAAATTAAAAACAGGTGTATATTATTTAAGGTCTAAGAGTAAAGCAACTGCTGCTAAATTTTCTTTAGATGCAGAATTTGAAAAAAATAAAGGAACTATAGAATGCGATGAAGAAGTATGTGTTATGTGTTCTAGTTAATTATACATTTGGGTTGTATTTATAATTTTTTATTTCGTATAATTTTACACTGAAAGTATCATTTAATTCTGGTATATTTAATGTGTCATTATCTAAAAGTTCATAGTAATTTTTTGTTATAATAGGAATTTTTATTTTATTTTTGCTATCGTCTATTATATAATATTCCCATTTGTCACTTCTTTGGTCTTTATATCTACCATATAATGGATATCTTTGATTACTATTATATATGTAGCCTACATTTTGGTATTCGTTATTTACATCTTGGTATGGATTAATGTACAATCTTTCTGGTGTATTTAGACTAGGAGTTTTAGAATATGATAATTCTCTTAATTTTTGTAAAGCCGTATTTAAGTCTTTCTGATAAAGATAAGCTTGTTTCTTACAATTATTTAATTCGTTCATAATAGACTGTGTTTTTTTATCATTTATATTTTCATATCCTTCTTTTTTATATGTAGATAAAATATAAACATTGAATGATAATATTAATATTAATAAATAAGCGTATATTTTAAAATCTCTTAATGATATACATATATTATCGTTCATTTTTAATATTATATATTAAAATAATTTAAAAAAAAATGAATACTAATAATAAGTTATATTTTACAAATGGAATATAATTATTACAAATATCACAATATAAAAAGGTCTTTAGACTTGTATAAAGATAAGGGGTTATGTGGGATATTAAATCCTGGTAATTATTGTTTTTTAACAAGTATATTAATCTGTTTATTTAACAATATTAAATTAACAGATTATTTATTGTTAAGAGAATTTAAAACTGATGATAAAGAACATTTATTTTCAAAAAAAAAAGAAACATTGTTTTTAAATTCTTACATAAATATTTTAGAATCATATTGGAATAAAACTGTTAATACAAATATAAAAACTTTTATAAATAAATTGTCGGAATTTAACATAGCATATAAAAATAATACACAAGAAGATTCGCATGAAGCACTTATTCTTATTTTGGAATTGTTACACAAAAGTATAAGTTATAAAATAAATGTAAATATATCTGGTGAAGTCCTGACAGAATGTGATATGTATACTAAGCAATCATATGAACAATGGTCAAATTATTATAGTAATGGATATTCATATATTATAGAAATGTTCAATGGTAACATAATGAAAAATATAAAATGTACAAATTGCGATTATAAAAATAATTTATTTGAACAATTTATGATTCTTGATGTTGAATGTAATTCAGATACTTTAATTGAATGTATTAAGGAATCTTATATAAAAAGTGAAAAAATAGATTCATGGGAATGTGAAGAGTGTAAAAATAAAAGTTGCGAAAAAACTACAAGTGTTTGGACTTTACCTAATTATTTGATAATAAAATTAAATAGATTTAATATAGATAAAAGTAAAAATGATAAGATGATATCATTTGATATTGGAGATATTGACTTAACAGAATTAATATCAACAAAAAAACAAGATGATAATAATTATATTTATGAAATATATGCTATTAATTATCATATAGGTGATCACACAAGTGGACATTATTACTCAACATATAAAAATTTAAATAAAAATTGGTATTTGCATAATGATGGTAATACAACAAAATATTTTAACAACAATGAAATGATAAACAACAATGCATATATGTTTTTCCTTTACAGAAAATTTATATCAGTGTAATTCTAGGTAATAAAAATTTTTTTAATATAATAAATATAATTATAAATACACCGCTTAAAATAAAATTATAAACAAATTCATTTGATGATGGTATAATATTTAATTTTTTTATATTGTTTAATATCATTGAATTTGAAAATATGAAAAATAACAAAATCAATAAAACATTTTCTTCATTTATTTCATGTATAAATGATGTACTTTGAACATCTTCTTCTTTTTTTTCTTCCTTTTTAGTAATTTCCATAGTTATTTTATTAGCAGGTTTTTGTTCAATTACATTTTCATCCTCCAAGTCTGAAATGTTTGTTGACATTTTTTGAGATTCCATTTATATAAGTTACTAAATAAAATTTATATAAATTTAACGTATATTAAAATATCAAACAATACCTGATTTAAAATATATAGCCGTATCTTCATTGAAATCAGATGGTATTATAGTAAATTCTTTAAAAAATTCACAAAATAACAAATTACCTGGAGTTGGTAAATTTTCGAATTGTGTTTCTATTCCATTTATTATTCTTCCTCTTTTTAAATATCTAAATTCATCATTTGATGAGTTAATATCAGAATCTTTAGAATCATATTCAGAATCCTTAGAGTCATTGTCAGAATCTTTAGAATCATTTTCAGAATCTTGGTAATTTGATGTATTTGATTTAGTAGATGATTCAGAATTTGAAGTAGAATCTGTAGAAGAACTTGAATCTGAATCACTTGTATCAAAACTGGATGAATCAGAACTTGATGAATCAGATTTCGAAAAATCAGGTATTAATTCCATTGGATATAAATTTACTATCCAGTTATTTATTTCTGTAGAAATAGATAATTCAAGAATAGATGTTAAGAAAAAATGCAAATCATATATTTCACTAAAATTAACAGGAAAATTTTTTATATCGTTATCAGAAAAATCCGTTCTTTCAATTGTTTTATGTAATTTTTTATCATAATTTAAACTGTCAATTATATATTTATTAGGATATGAGTCTTTAATTGTATCACTGAATGACATTGCAAATTCAAAATCAAAAAGTTTTGGTAATATACCATTGTTTTTAATATAAAATTTTGTATTTTTTATTTCGTATACATAATAATTATTGTCTTTTTGTATAGTTCTGTCTATTAAAATATTACCACAATGACTGTCATTGTGATTTAATTTAAAATAATATTGTAAAACGTACAGTGTATACACTATTTGAAATATAATTATTTTCCAATCAGTGTTTGTTATAATGTTGTCGTTATTATATATTTCATCATACCATTTATCTAAACTCCCCGAATTTACATATTCTGATATTAATACTATAGATTTATTTTTTATTCTTTTTTGCATATAAAGTTTTTTCAGTGTTGTTTTTGCTAAAGCTTTATTTTTATTGTTAATTTTAAAACAACCTAAATAAAATGTAATATGTGGTGATATATTAGTTAATACTATAGAATCAGTTAGTTTTTTTAATATTATTATTTCTAAATTTGAAGGATGTTCATCTTTATTGTAATCGCAATCGAAAGGTATTACTTTCAAAGCTAAATTTTTAGTTTTTATTCTTTTATCATCTATTTTAAAGGGGTACCCTTTTATTTCATCATCATTTTTTACTTTTATTATAGATTTCATAGAATCAAAACCAAAATTATCTTTATTTTCATTAAATACTAATTTATTTTTTTTTATATCGTCACGTACAGATTTCAAGTAATTTATTTTTTCATCTATGTTTTTATAAATCATCATTATTTATTAAATTAAATAATTTATATTTTAAATTGACGCGAGTTAAAAAATATAAATAATATTTATTTAAATATAAATAAAAACATATAATGGATAACATACAATATATAAAAATGTTCAATAACATATTAGATGATTTTATAGAATATTTAGAATACAATTTTAAAAATTACAGTTCCGATTTATTACTGGTTAAAAATTATGTTCATGTAATAAGAACTGGTAATCCAAGGGAAGTTGTAAATATGTTTTTAAAGTTTTCTTCTAAATACAGAAATCAAATATTCAAATGTGATGAAATATTTTTTTTAAATACAGCTCATGATAATGATAATTTATTATATGTCAAAATCAAATCCGTTTGGCTGTCTAAAAACATAGAAGAAATCCAAAAAGCTAATATATGGTTATTTCTTCAAAAATTAACTAAAATAGGAGAAATGGTAAATTTATAATGCGCATTATATATATTTTTATTTTGTTTTGATATTTTAATAAATATAATGAAAATATCAGAACTAATCGAACAAGTAAATGAAGAAGTAGTTGAAGAAGTAGTTGAAGAAGTAGTTGAAGAAGTAGTTGAAGAAGTAGTTGAAGAAGTAGTTGAAGAAGTAGTTGAAGAAGTAGTTGAAGAAGTAG
>JACCDO010548670.1_pt1 | contig 11121 bp, 10 predicted proteins | sample 7446101 | NCBI WGS metagenome assembly JACCDO01 (sample SAMN15323440, study PRJNA562643) | freshwater metagenome | isolation source: river surface water | place: USA:Blue River Watershed | collected 2017-08-16
TAATACACATAATTACATCCTTTTAAAATATTTTCATCAATATTATCAAAAAACTGAATTGATGTACCTTTTGAAGCGACTGATATATTAGTATTTTTAAAATAATTATCTTTTATAATGGTTAATTGTTGTATTAATTTTTCTGGATTATGTTTTATATTATGATATGTTAGGATAAGAGTTTTATTTATATCACTTATCTGAAATTTTTTAATTTTAATCATATTTGTATCGACTAAATTTAATAATTTAATTAAAATACTTCCTCCTCCTATAAAAGGTTCATAATATCTTTCTATTACAGCTGGAAATAAGTTTATAACATCATCACAAATTTGTGTTTTACCACCTACCCATTTTAAAAACGGTTCTACTGTAATTTCAGTCATTGTTATATTAATATAAAATATATAAATTAAATTTATAATCAAATTTATATATTTGAATAATTAAAAATATAGTTTTTCTAGTTTTTCATTAATATAAAAAGGTATCTCAAATAAATCCTTTGTTTTTTCAAATTTTTTATACCAGGTATGTATTGCTACATCCGGTAATAATTTACTTCTATCTTCTGAAACAAAATATCTATATTTGTTTAAATACATTGCAACATCTTTTGGTATATCTCTGTATAAGAAAATATAATCTTTTGGATTATTCAATGATTTAAGGGTTAATTGACGATTACCATCAGTTGGATTAGTATTATCTATTACAATCTTTAAATCGAGTTGTAATGCATCTTTTATAGCATTATTATAATCTTTATTAGAATCATAATTATCACGTGATATGTGTAAATAATCTTTTAAATATTTTGAACAAAATGTAGTTTTACCTGTCGCAGGGGAGCCAACCATTATAATAAATTTGTGTGATTTTATTTTATCCAATAAGGATTCAGTATATTCGTGTTGATAGTTGTATGTAATTGGTAATTCGGTAGTTTTATATGGTGTAGGTTCATCATCGTTAAAGTATTTATCTGCTATATAAAAATTTATACCAATATTTCTTGCAAAATTATAATCAGAGTCGCTAAATGAATGTTCTTTTGACCAAGCATCTCCAACATAAAAACTATCATTAATAAGTGTATTAAACTTTGATGTATGTAGTTTCCATAATCCAGTAAATGGTTTACGATACAAATCATCTTTGAATGCAATATAAAAAGTTATATTATCGTTAAACAACTTGTTAATGTTTTTTATTTTTTGAATAAACAAATTAAATTTAGCAGTATTATTCACACCTTTTTGATTTGTAAAAACCAAAATACTATACTTATTATATAATAAATTATTAATTTTATTTAATACATTGGTTTTAAGCTTCCAATCGTCTAAATCAACTGCGAATTTTTTTCCACTTTTTGTTTCAATAATCGTATCATCTAAATCAAAACAAGCTAATTTAGGAGAATAAGATGATAAAGGGTTATAAATATAGTAGTCGATATCCATTTATATTATAAAATATAATTAAATTTTAAGTATTTAAATCTAAATTAAGTAATATAAATAGTATAAAAATATTTAAAATGTCCCTGAATTCATTACGAAAATATGGTACATTGGAATCTTCAATCGAAAATTTCCAAATCAGAAAAATTCATCCAGTCACATTAATAAATAACTTAAAAATTGATATTCCCAAAATACAAAGAATTGTTAATGAAACTAAAGTATCTGAGTTAGTTGATATAATCATAAATAAACAATCTATTCTAAATGAAAATAGAATATTATTTGGTTTATTAGGTGATACATATTATTTAATCGACGGTCAACATAGGTTATTATCAATTCAATATATAATAAATAATATACCGACTTTTATATTTAGGAATCATATATGGATAACAATAAAATTATGCAACACTATGGAAGATATTTATGAAACTTATAAAAATGTTAATAAAAATTCACCATTAGACGACTTTCATAATAATTTAATTAAATTGAATTCAAATGAACATATTATTTACAATGATTTTTTAAAATATATGACTGATAATTATAAAAAATATATATCACCTCAAGATACAGAACCTAGAATCCCGAATATTAATATAACCAAAATTGTTAAAAGAATGATGGAAAGTTATAGTCAAACTGGTGAAAGTTTACTTCAAAGATTAAATATAATGAATTCTGAACAATTTATAAATCATATTGAATTAATTAATCAAAAAGTACGAGATACATATATACAACAATATAATAAAATTAATTCGAAAAATAGATTAAATGAAACCGATAAAAAGTTTTTAAAATATAAAGAACAAATTACATTAAAATCCAAAAACGGTAAAGAATTATATTTGGGATTACATTTGGATTGGTATGAGTTATTTAATAATATAAATAGTACCTTAATATTTCCAGAATACCAATTATTTGATAAGAAATTAGTTTCTGAAACAATTTGGAATTTACATTCACCTAATTCAAATGATGCAAAGTGTTTTTGTTGTGATGAGGTTGATATTAATAAAAATAGTTATATAATGGGTCATATATTAGCGAGACGTTATGGTGGTTTAATTACTGAAAATAACATCAAACCAGTATGTTTTAATTGTAATCTAAGTATGGGCACATATAATATGTATGAGTATAAAGCAAAATTACAAAAGAATAGTCCAAATAATACTACTATTATATCAAATAATGAAAATATAGAAACAATAAATAATATAAACCAAAATATAATATTATAAATAAAATATTATATATAATATAAATGGATAGAGAAAACGAATTGCCATTATATGATGATGAAATAGTTAAAGAAACAAATACATTAACCGTATAAAATTGATGATTATACATTATCCTAATTATCAGTTTTATTTTTAAAGTTCAGTATAATAAAAAAATTGATATTTTATAAAAAATTAATATTATCAATAAATTAAAATGAATTTTTTTAATCAAGTTGGAATAAATGATAAATCATCAAAAGATGATATTAAAAAAGCATATATTAAATTAGCATTTAAGCATCATCCAGATAGAGGTGGTAAACATGATAATTTTGTAAAAATTAAAAATGCATATGAATATTTATTAAGTAATTGTGATAATAATTCTAAACAAAATTCATCTAATAATAATGAAAATAATGGTAATAAAAGTAATTATAATACCTATAAAAAACCAGATGATACAAAACAAAATACAAATAAGAGTAATTATAATACATATCAAAAACCAAATGATAATGGTTCTAATACAAATCAAAAACCTAATAATACTGAATATAAAACATATAGTAAAACATTTACAAATAAATATTATACATATACATATACATATACAAATAAGGCCAATAATTATGATTATAAAAATATTTATAATAATAATTATAATGAATTTTATAACAAAATTAAAAATAATAAAATAAATAAGTTGATTAATATCTTACCAAAATGTTATTTTAATAGATATACGTTTATTTGTAGTTTACCATTTATAGACCATAATATAAATCAAAATTCTGGAATTATATCACGTACTATAAAAGTTGGGTTAGGATATATCGTATGGCCAGTATCAATTTTATTTGCAGTAGTATCTTAACGTAATTTAGATTATATTTTTATTATAATAAAAATTATTATCAAATAAAAATGTATCCCTTTATAGAATTATTTTACTAAAAATTTGATAGTTTTTAAAAATATATTTTTTTTATCATTAAGTTTATTATTATTATTAAGTTTATTATTAATCATTAAATCTTATCTTAGAATGTTGTATATGTTAAATCAACGTTCATTTACATTCATCCACAATACAAGAGTTGAATATCCGCCTCAATCATTGGTTTTAGAATCAATTGATGCAAATAACCCATCCAGTTTGTTTAGTGAAATGAATCCTTTAATATACCAAAATGCCACCAGTCTACTTAGAACACAAGAAATTGCAACATACTTTAATAGAATAGCTGCAATTGCTGCACATAAAGGAAAATTAAATTTCCTTTGTTACTTATTAAGAAAACATATTATATCTTATCAGGAATTTCCAGCAAGTATCATTATTGCAGCAGCAGAAGGTGGAAGATTAAAATGCCTTAAATATTTCGAAGAGTGTGGATTTTTATCTCCACTCATTATTTCGTTTGAAGGAACAGAATCATATACTACCATAATGAATATGGCATTTCGTAGTGGTAGTTTAGGTTGTATTAAATTCCTTGTAGAACAAGGATTATTGTTAGAAATAAACAATAATATTGTAAGACAAGCAGTATATGATGCTGCTTCACAATGTAACTATAAGTTACTTCAGTATTATAATGATATTGGTATCCAAATTACAGAAGAACATTTACATGCGGTTTCAACATCTGCAACTTATGATGTATCCTCTATTAAGCGTTTCAATTGTTTCATGTATATTCATAAACACATTGGAGTACCAATTATCTCAACCTCAATAGTGTGGACGCTTTTAGAGCGTAATGACAGACTTCGTATTGCAAAATACATAATCAATCACGTAATTGATTATACCATACCAGGTTGGAAACAATTATACCGTATTAATACTGATATTGACCCATTCTTACAACCTTTATTAGAACAGAAATACAGAGAATTACAAGAAATACAAGAAAAATTACCAACTCTGTTAGAATCACAAATTGCTTCTGTTCTCACTAAATATATCATCAATCCATATTTACAATTTTACACTGAGTAAGCAATTATTCAATGTATCAGAGTGTTTTTAAACACTATAAAACAACCCAAAAAAACAAACAAAAAACCAACAAACAAATCTATTACCCCTTTATAGAATTATTTTACTAAAAATTTGATAGTTTTTAAAAATTATAAAATATAGGTATGCGTATTGTTATTGTTATTTAATTCAAGTTCTCACAATACCGTTTATTGATATTCCATATATAATGTCATCTCTTTCATCTACAAACCCTTCTAACACACAGACTGATGTTGTTAGATTGAACCCGCAAAATCATCAGTCATACCAATTCACTTATTTACAAGTCCAAAATGCTGACAACAATGCTGACAACCTTAAGACATATATTATGGCAGCATTGGATATTGAGAATACAGTTTTATATGAGTTGATAAATCAAAATATCAATTTAGTACCTGAATTAGACACAGATGATATTGTTACAAAAGCAATAACGCTAAATAATATTGGCGTATTAAAATTATTACATTCATTGGGTGGTCGGGTAACAACTCCAATATTTACTCACGCAGCGAATAACAATAGATTAGATATTGTTAAAGAATTCTTTGAATCTACAACTGTTCCCATCAGACAAAAAGACATTCACGAATTAGTTTATGGGTCAATTAAGAATAATAATTTAGATATCTGTAGATATGTTATTGATAACAATTATTATTCTGCATTAATTGAAAATAATTTAATAGAAAATAGAGAGATTAGAATTAATACAGCTTATTCTCAATTTAGTCGAAATTACAAAAGAAGATTATTATTGGCAGCTTCCAGTGTAGGAAATGTTTCATTAATGGAATATTTATATAGACACGGATTCTTAATGAATGAAGAAACTTGTGCAATTGCATCTTTTCATAACAATTATGTTGCATTAGTTTGGTTACACGAAAATGGATGTCAATGGGATGATCGTACAATTATTTCTTGTTGTATAAAAAATAACATTAGATGTCTGGAATATGCAATACAAAATGGATGTCCGGTTTATGGCATAAATTATCCAGCAAGAGAACCAGTACAAGTTTGTGGTCTTAATAGATCATTTGAATGTTTAAAGTTTCTTTACCAACAATGGTCTTCTCCACAAGATTTTTGGAATATAAGAATTCTGAACTTAGAACATTCAATTGACAAAATTGACCTCACAGACCCATTCTGGAACTTCAATCATCTAATCACATTGGATTTATCAAGAAATCCATTATTTAAGTCAAAAGTGACAGCATTTTACTTAAATTTATCAAATGAATTGGTATTAGAATTCTTTGGTCATAAAAAACCAAAGGATGATGCTGTAAACATACAATCTACTGTATATATCCCACGAGATTTAGTTAATATTTTCACTAAATACAACAACTTATAAGTATGAAAGTTAAGTATACCAAGGTATTTTAGGTATACATTACAGTTTGTCTCGCAATACGCAGAGAATTTTTATAAAGACAAACTAATAAAAAGAAAAAAACAAACAAAAACAAACAAAAACAAACAAAAACAAATCTATTTTTACCCCTTTATAGAATTATTTTATTTAGAATAGTTTGATTATAAAAAAATATATATAATAATTGAATTATTGTAAACTATTACTAATATTTATAATATTACTTATTATTTGAACACCTAAATTAGATAATGTAAATTCAAACTTTACATGATTTAGTTGAGTATATTTATTTTTTTGTAAAGATTTATATTTTGTTTTCAGATATCTATAATCCAAATTTGGTAAATCGATATATAATATATTACCAGTCAATTTAATATTATTTGATTCATAATTATATACATTATTTATAGATGTATTTGGTGGTTCATAAATGATTTTAAAATTATATATAGATTCTAAATATTTTATATCATTTTCTGTTACTAATCGATGACATTTAAAACTTAGTCCATACTCAAAAAAAATGTTGTTAGATGTAAAATCGTAAAATTCCTCATTTGTACCATCTTCTTTTGTTATAATAATTTTAGAGGATATAATTGTAGGATTTTTAAGTGGCTTATTATAATTATATGCTGGTCCAGATAATTTATTCATTTTTTATTAATACTAATTTTGATGTTAAATATGCAAAAATCAAATTTTTATTTAAAGACTAATTAATATTATAATATAACAATGACTTTTTATAATAAAAACATTATTGGACGTATGTCCTTATTACTTTAAGGCGATATAATTGATATCTCTAATGATAATATTACATCATTCACAGAGACAAATGCAAATTTAAGAACAGTTGAAACAGCAACTGTTAATATATTAACCGGTGAAGTTATACCATCTATTGATTCAGATGAATATAATGCATGGAAACAAAATATGATAAATATACCATCAATTGAATCATACTATTTTTCATCAAAAGGAAATTTATTAGGTTTAATACCTGGGACCAGATTAATAATGATAGTAGATGGTCCATTTACAAGTTTTGATTCCAAAACACGAATATTAACAAATAAATTAGGTGAAAAAGTTATATTATTATTAGGAAAAGAAGAAACGACGAATATGCCTAAAATATACGAAAGAACTAAAAAAGAATTAAAACGCTTATCAACTCATAAATAATTAAAAAAATATAGTAATAATATTATTTTATAATTACAATATTTTATACAAATCTAATAATATCATCTTTAATTTGTAAATTAATGTTTATATTTTTATCATTTAATTGTTGAACTATATCAATAATAGTTATTGCTAAGTCATTTACTGTTAAATTTGTTGTTGAATTAACATATGAAGTAATTTGTTCAATAATAGTTTTATTATCATTTGATAAATTATTATTTGGTTTAGAAAAATCACTATTTATTTTATTATTTTTAGTTTCAATGTTTGATGGTTTAGGAACTGATTCAGGAATTGGTGATATTTGAGTCTTTTTAAGAATATTCTTATAACGAGAATTAATATTTTTATATAAATCGTCAGACATTTTCCATTTTTTTAATATTTCATCTTTATTTTCACCTCGATTCATATCTTCTATACATAGTTGACCAATACAATTACGAATAAAACGTTGTTTAATACCAATTTTTTCAGATATTTTAGAAAACCTTTCACCATTTAGATACATATCTCTAATTTTATTTTCTTGTTCTAATGTAATATACATAGTGTTACCAACTCTTCTTTTATATGTTTCTGGATTATTAGACATTATAAATGTTAATAAATTAATTTTTTTAAATAAAAATATAAATATACAAAATAATTAATTAGCTACTTGTATTTGTGATTGTAATTGAGATTGTTGCCAATTATGAATACCTATTAAAAATTTTTCAACTTTTTTAGTAGCTTTATCTGTTAATTTAAATTCTAATTTAATGTTTGAATATTGTGTATATTGATTTGTTCTATTACTAACTAAAAATATTGGAGAGTCTGAACCATTAATTTCAATAACTAATTTATTACCATTTAAATTTATTTTTGTCAAATCTAATTGATTACTAAAACTTATTTTAATATATCTATCTTCTGTATTAAGATAATTTCGTAAAAATATTTTATTTTCGAGTGCAACTTCTATAGGATGTTTAAAAAAATGTATATAACCTATATTCCAGTCATTAAATATTAACTGGTTGTCTAAAATAATTCTATTACTTTCGATGCTATAACCCTTTGTTGGTTTTAATAAACCATTATAAATATGATTTAACCCTTTTAATTCTAAACTAGACATTTTTAATTTTTATTAGTTTATATCTAAAATAAAATATGTATCAAATTTTTAAATGTATTATGCGATAATATATCTGTAAAAAATAATAGTATATATTATATACAATGGGAGGCGGTTTAATGCAATTAGTTGCATATGGTGCACAAGATATTTATTTGACAGGTAATCCTCAAATTACTTTTTTTAAAATAGTTTATAGAAGACATACACATTTTGCAATAGAATCAATCGAACAAACATTTAATGGTGAAGCAGATTTCGGTAAAAAATTTACAGTTACAATTGCAAGAAATGGTGATTTATTAGGTAATATTACATTAGAAGTTGATTTAGGATTAAATTTAGAAAATTTATTCGAAAATTCTGATAAAGTAGGAGATTATAAATATTCATCAAAAACAACAGATTTTAAAGGATGGATTAAATGCAATGGACGAGTATTAGATAAAAGACGTTATTGGAGATTATTCAACAAAATAGGGTATAGTTTTGATACATATTTAACTGGAACAAATTATTTTAGATTACCAGATGCACGTAGTAAAGTACTTGGAAATATTGGTCAATCTACAATTTATGATAAATTCGCATATGATATCGACTCAAATATATTTACAATGAATTCATCAATGAATGATAAATGGATTACAGGTATGGCTATTACATTTGACCAAAGTGGAGTAGATGTATCTCAAAATTTTCCAATGAATTCATTAAATACTCGTTACTTAATTAAATTAAATAATACTCAATTTAGATTAGCATCAACTTTATCAGGAGCAGTTCAATATTCAAATATTAATAATACATCTGAAAGTTTTGCGAATGATTTTATAGGAAATATTTATCATACTTTTAGTAATCGTATTATGGGTATGGAATCAGGTGAAGAAACTCACGGATTAACTTTAGCAGAATTAAATGCGCATAATCACGGTACATTTGGTGCGAATGGTCAAATACCTACAAACGATTTAACATCAAACTATACACACGACCATGGTACATATACTAGTACGAATGGTAGCCATAATCATACTGGTAATACATCTATAGAAGGTAGTCACGACCATAGTGGTTCTACTAGTACAAATGGTTTACATAGTCATAATTATAAATACCCTACCTCACAAGGAGTATTAGGTGGAGGGACTGATGACGCGGCTGATGATCGTCAAGATGTATTTTCAACGTTAACTACAACAGATTCAGGTAGTCATGCACATACAATATCAACTGATGGTAGTCATTTACATAATATATCAACTGATGGGGATCATAATCACGTTATTTCATCCGATACTCATAACCATACTATTAATGCGGCTGGTGGTGATTTAACACATAATAATATGCAACCAACCTTATTTGCAGGTAATTTATTTATTTATGCAGGTACAGAAACCGATATTGAAAAAGGATTAAAAACATTAAAAGATTATATGGTTCGTTGGGGTTTTCAATTAATTGATTTTGTAGAAATTGAAATTGGTGGTCAACTCATCGATAAACAATACGGTGAATGGATGGATATTTGGACACAATTATCTTATACCAAAGAAAAGTATGAACAATTATTAAATATGATAAATACATCCATATTTTCATCTATTTCATCTGGTACATACGATAGAGTCGCAAAGGTATATATACCATTACAATTCTGGTTTTGTAGAAATCCTGGATTATATTTACCACTTATAGCTTTACAATACCACGAAGTTAAATTAAATATTCAATTAAATCAAAAATCAGTAGTTAATACTGCTTGTGCATTTACTTCAAACATTGTAAAAATTAATAACTTCGATTACACCAGTGGTGAATACAGTAAAATAAATTATATTGAATCTATTGAAGATTTAAAAATATTTTGTGAATACATATATTTAGATACAGATGAAAGACGTCGTTTTGCCCAAGTATCTCACGAATATTTAATTGAACAAGTGCAATCATCCAGTGTTATACAGAATGACCATCGAATCATTGATTTGCCATTATATTTCAATCATCCTTGTAAGTTATTAGTTTGGAGAGCTCAACGTAGTAATCCAACTTATTCATATAGAACAGATGTATCATTCAATGATGAATACTTTTTAGGTAGCTTATATGAATATAATGCATATGGTTCAAATACCACAGAAGAAGGCGCTGATTTTATTATGAATTCTGATACAATTAAAACAGTAAAATTACTTCTTAATGGTGTCGATAGATTTAAATCTCGTGATGGTTCCTATTTTAGAACTGTTCAACCAAATTATTTTTTAAAGGATAAATCATCTGGATTATCATTTTTTACAGGTTCAAATAAAAGATATGGTGGAGGCTTTTATATGTATAATTTTAGTTTATATTCTGATGAACACCATCCATCTGGTACATGTAACTTTTCTCGTTTAGATAATGCCGTATTAAATATGGTAGTTAATCCATATTCGACTACACACGTTAATTTAAACAATCCAGGAGAATCTACATATGGTTGTTATAATTATAATTTTAGAGTATATGCAATGAATTACAATGTTTTAAGAGTTATGTCGGGTATGGGAGGTTTAGCATATTCAAACTAGGTATTTTATTTAGGACTTTTATCAATAAACATTTTTATAATGAATTTAAAAAATTTGAATAAGTATTTAATA
>JACCDO011224610.1_pt1 | contig 11121 bp, 10 predicted proteins | sample 7446101 | NCBI WGS metagenome assembly JACCDO01 (sample SAMN15323440, study PRJNA562643) | freshwater metagenome | isolation source: river surface water | place: USA:Blue River Watershed | collected 2017-08-16
AGGCAAACCTTATGTGGGTTTCTCGATGGCGGACGCCGCCAAAGATGCAATTGAAGGTCAAGGCAAATTTGCTAATAAGAAAGTTGAACTTCGCACTTTATTGGTTCTTTATCCAAACCGTATGCACGTGGTGACCACTGAGGCCACTGGCATTAAATCAATGAAAGACCTCAAAGGTAAGCGTGTGAGTACAGGTTCTCCAGGAAGTGCTACGGAAGTCATGGCGTTTCGTTTGATCGAAGCTGCCGGCCTAGACAAGGATAAAGATGTCAAACGCGAGCGTTTGAGTGCTGCTGAATCAGTCAACGCGATGAAAGACCGCAAAATTGATGCTTTCTTCTGGGTAGGTGGTTTACCGACAGCGGCAGTCACTGACTTGGCAAACACCCCAGGAACAAAAATTGTCATGATTGACAACGCTACTGAAGTTGCCGCCATGAACAAAAAGTATGGCAACCTCTATTACGCTGATGTGATTCCTAAGAGTGTTTATGCTGGCATGGCCAAAGACAATCAAGTATCCGCTGTAGCGAACATCTTGGTGGCCAGCGCATCAATGCCTGATGACCAAGCCTACAAAATTGTGAAAGCTGTTTTTGATCATCAAAAAGAATTGATTGCGACTCATACTGAGTACTCAAGCATCAATATTGCTAGCCAAAAACCTGGCAACAGCTCCGTGCCCTTCCACCCAGGTGCAATCAAGTACTTGAAAGAACGTGGCGCAAAGTTCTAAAAAATAATTAAAAAATAAAATCACAATAAAAAAATACTACCCAAGCAACCCTTGGGTAGTTTTCTATTGAGCGAGACCTCTATGATTCAAGACCAAACCCCTGCTTTGGATGAAAAAACCCAACAAGAAGTGGAATCACTGATTCGACAAGAAGAAGGTGATTCTCATCAATACCAAGGCTTTCTGGCGGTTTTTTTAACTCTGGCAGCAGTGCTCATGTCGCTGTTCCACCTTTATGCGGCCTATTCCATCGTACCCACCCTTCAACTCCGGGTCGTGCACGTGGGTTTTGTTTTGGCTATTTTGTTTTTATCGTTTCCGATTGCAGCGCGTTTCAAAAATCGGCTGATGGTGTGGGACATTGTTTTAGCAGCATTGTCGATTGCAACGGCTTATTACATTTTGCAAGGCGGTGATGATCTTGCAGACCGCAACACTGCGCCCATGACACAAGATATTGTGTTTGGCATTATTTTTATCATTTTGATTTTGGAAGGCATTCGTCGCACCAATGGTTTGATTTTGCTTTCCGTCACTCTGTTGTTCTTAGCTTACGCTCTGTTTGGCAATCATTTACCAGCACCATGGACTCACAAAGGCTATGACATCTCTCGTCTAGTGGGGTATATGTACATGACGCTTGAAGGTGTTTTTGGGACCGCAGTGGATGTATCAGCAACTCTGATTATTTTGTTCACCATCTTTGGCGCATTTTTACAGTTCACCAATGCTGGTAAATTTTTCATTGATTTTGCTTTTAGTGCCATGGGAGGCAAATCTTCTGGCGTAGGCAAAACAATTGTGTTGTCTTCATTCTTATTGGGTGGGCCATCAGGCTCCGGTGTAGCCACCACAGTGACCGTAGGTACTGTGGCTGCTCCCATGCTAGATAAAGTTGGTTACGACAAAAATGCTGCGGGTGGTCTTTTGGCTGCGGGTGGCTTGGGTGCAATTATTTCTCCACCGGTTTTGGGGGCAGCTGCATTTTTGATTGCAGACTTTTTAAAGATTTCTTATCTTGATGTGTTGTTGATGGCTTGTATTCCGACCATCCTTTTCTATCTTGGCTTATTTGTGATGGTAGAAATTGACGTCAAAAAATACAATATGTCTTCCATCAAAATTGACAAAGTTGATACCGCTTGGAATTTGGCGAAGAAGTATTGGTTCCACTTCTTCTCCTTGATTTCGATCGTGGTCTTCATGCTTTTAGGTTTCTCACCAGTGATGTCCGTGTTTTGGGCCACTGTCTTGTCTGCTGCCACCAGCATGTTGCGCGCAGACACTGCGATCTTGCCCTGGGATTTATTCAGTGGCAAACAATCGATTTTGAAGTCTTTGTATGAATCCAATCTAATCAAGGCTCTGGCCAATGGTTCATCGGGTGTGATCAGCATTGCAGCCACTTGTATTGGTGCAGGTTTGATTGTGGGTACAGTGACCTTGACTGGCTTGGGATTGAAGTTCAGCTCAATCATCATCCAATTGGCTGATGGCTCATTGTTGCTAACCGCTATATTTACAGCGATGATTGTTTGGATTGTGGGCTTGGCAGTGCCCGTCACAGCGTCTTACATCATTTGCGCGGTGATCACAGCCCCTGCTTTGATCAATTTGGGTGTGCCAGCGTTTGCCGCCCACATGTTCATTTTCTATTACGCAGTGCTGTCTGAGGTATCCCCTCCAACTGCTTTGTCTCCTTTTGCTGCTGCCGCGATTTGTAAAGGTAATCCATACAAGACCACCTTACAAAGCTGGAAGTACGTTGCTCCTGCTATTTTGGTGCCCTTTATGTTTGTTTTGGATTCATCAGGCAGCGCTTTGTTATTGATGGGCTCTACGGATGCTCTTGCCAAAGCAGATTGGATGCAAATTGCTTGGGTGAGCTTCACAGCGGTGGCCGGTGTGATTGCCTTAGCAGGTGGTTTACAAGGTTGGTTCTTGGCCAAAACCAATCTGTTTGAACGTTGGGTATTGATTTTGTCCGGCGTTTCTTTGGCTTATCCATCTAACTATTCAGATGCGGCTGGTTTCATTGGCTTTGCTTTGGTGATTGTTTTACAAATCATCAAAAATAAGAAATCTGCTGGGGTGAGTGCATGAACCAATTTAACCGCAACAGTCGTGGCGTTTACTTAATTGCAGTCACGCCATTCAAAGACAATGGGGAGCTAGACCTTGAAAGCACTGACTCCATGGTCGACTTTTATTTAGACTGTGGTGTCACAGGATTAACCATTCTTGGCATCATGGGTGAAGCCACCAAGCTGACCGCTGAGGAATCTAAGATTTTTGTGGCTCGCGTTCTAAAACGTGTCAATGGTCGTGTTCCCGTGGTGGTTGGAGCCTCTTCCCCAGGCTTTGCAGCCATGAAAGAGTTGACCCACTCCGTAATGGACATGGGGGCTGCGGGTGTGATGGTGGCGCCTCCCTCCACAGTCCGCACCGATGATCAGATCACCGCCTACTTTGACATGGTCAATGAAACCCTGGGTCCAAAGGTACCTTGGTGCTTGCAAGATCATCCTGTTTCCACTGGCGTACAAATGTCGACCGCGGTGGTCATCAAAATCTTAAAGAACTCACCTAACTGCGTGATGCTCAAACATGAGGATTGCCCGGGCTTAAATAAGTTGTCTGGCATTTTGAGTGCGATTGAGAAAAAAGAGATTGAACGCGTCTCGATTCTGACGGGCAATGGTGGTGGACTTTTCTTAACAGAAGAGATGATTCGGGGGGCTGATGGGGCCATGACTGGCTTTGCCTACCCAGAAATGATGGTGCGGGTGTGTGAGTTATTTGAGCAAGGTGAGATTGAAAAAGCCTGCGATGTGTTTGATGCCTATCTGCCACTGGCCAAATATGAGCAACAAGCCAACATTGGTTTGGCGGTGCGCAAATACATTTTGGCCCAACGTGGCGTGATTGCCTCAGCCGCGGTGCGCAAGCCTGGCCCCAAACTATCAGCAGCTGATATTTCAGACATTGAACGATTAACCAAGAGACAAACAAAACGATTGAAGGAAATTGAATAATGGATTTAGGCATTAAAAATAAAACAGCCTTGGTGTTTGGTGCAGGCAGTGGCTTGGGTCGCGCCATGGCTTTATCTTTAGCCAAAGAAGGGGCCAAAGTGGCTCTAGCAGGTCGAACAGTGGCCAACCTAGAAGAAACTGCTTCGATGATCAAAGCCGCTGGCGGTCAGGCGCACTGCATTACTTGGGATTTAGCCAATCTCAGTGCGATTGACACATTGTTTACTCAAGTTGAAAAAGAAGTGGGTCCTGTCGATATTTTGGTCAATAACACCGGCGGCCCTCCTCCCACAACTGCCGCAGGTCAATCGACGGCTCTTTGGATTGAGAAATTCCAAGAAATGGTGTTATCAGTCATTGCCATCACCGATCGCGCCATTCCAGGCATGAAACAACGCGGCTGGGGACGCATCATCACCAGCACATCTTCTGGGGCCATCACTCCGATTCCGAATTTGGCAATTTCAAATACTTTGCGCGCGTCATTGCATGCCTGGTCAAAAACTTTGGCACGCGAACTTGCCCCGCATGGCATCACATCCAACATCATCGTGCCAGGCAGAATTGCCACCGATCGCATTCGTTTTTTAGATGAGTCTCGCGCCAAACGCGAAAATAAATCTGTGGAAGAGATTGAGGCAGATAGCTTGAAATCCATCCCCATGGCACGCTTGGGTCGCCCGGAAGAATACGGTGACACAGCCGCCTTCTTAGCCAGTCAGCCAGCCTCTTACATCACGGGTTCTGTGATTCGTGTCGATGGCGGCAACATTCCAAATATTTAAGAGTTTTCTATGAATACACCTGTTCAAGCACTTGATCCAAAGATCATTGAAGTTTTATCTAAAGTCACCACTGCGACATTGACGACTCTCTTGATTAAAAAGGGACTGCGCAATGTATGGATTCGAGGCAGCATGCCTCTGAAAAAAGGGCAAGGTCGAATTGTTGGACGCGCCTTTACTTTGCGCTTTGTTCCTGCACGAGAAGACTTAGCAACTCCAGCTTCTTGGTCTTCACCAATCTCAACACGAGCAGCGATTGAAGACATGCCAGCAGGATGCATTGCTGTGGTGGACGCGATGGGTGTGACCGATGCCGGTATTTTTGGTGATATTTTGTGCCAACGCATGAAGCAACGCCAAGTGGCTGCTTTGGTCACTGATGGTGTGGTGCGTGACGTCGCTGGCGTTTTAGAAACCAATTTACCGGTATGGTGCAGCGGTGTCGCCGCCCCACCTTCTGTCACCAGCCTCACCTTTGTGGCTTGGCAACAACCCATTGCCTGCGGTGGCGTGGCCATTTTCCCAAATGATGTGATTGTGATTGACGACGATGGTGCCGTATTGATTCCAGCTGATTTGGTCGATGAAATCACGGCCATCGCCCCAGAACAAGAAAATCTAGAATCTTGGATCATGGAGCAAGTGAAAGCTGGCGCTGCATTACCAGGCCTTTACCCTCCCAATGACGAAAATAAAGCCCGCTACGAGCAGTCTAAAAAGAAATAAACAAACACTTCAAACATTAAAAAGCCTTCATCTCAATGAAGGCTTTTTTCTTTTTATCTTTTTTATTCTTTTATAACTCAATCGATCAGATCAGTGACACTCCTAAACTTTGGGCGCATTCATTCAAGGCATTTCGCAATTCAGGGGTCAAAGGGATCCCTTCCTGCGTTCTCTTTGATTCAGTCGCCATGGCGCCTTCACCTGGGACTCGAATGCGATCAACTCCAGGCAAAGTGGCTGAAGCATGTAACTCATCAACCACACGACTGACCTCATTCAAGAAATACTCACGCCCCATCAAATAATCAGGATTGATGGCGATCATCGTTTGTCCTGTATTGGTGATGCTGCTGCTGTCCTTATTGAAATCCACGACCTTGCTACCCATCGCACCACCATTCATACATCCCGCCAACATACCAATCATCAAGGCCAAACCATAGCCTTTGTGATCACCAATGGGCAATAAGGTACCTTCACTCGCTTTTTTCGGATCGGTGATGGGCTGACCTTGAGCATCGATCATCCAACCCACTGGCATGGGCTCATTCTTTTGAGCTTTGACTTTGATTTTTCCAAAAGCGGTGACGGTGGTGGCCATGTCCAAAATCATATGGGGCTTTCCACTTCCCACAGGAACCCCAAAAGCAATTGGATTGGTCGATAACAAACGGCTTGAACCACCCGTCGGTGCCATATGATTCGCACTACCCACCGCCAAGTAAATGCCCACCAAACCAGCATCTGCAATTTTGTTGACGTAATGCGCACCCGCCCCAGAGTGATTGCCGTTATTAGATCCCACCCAGCCTATGCCAAATTCTTTGGCTTTTTCAATGGCCAAGATCGTGGATCGGTACATGACCAAATGACCTAAGCCATTATCGCCATCGAGTAAAGCCATGGGGCCACTGTCTTTGATGGTTTTGATTTGGGCATGAACGTTCATGCCCCCTTGCAAGATACGAGCCACGTACTGAGGCATGCGAAACAAGCCATGACCGTCGGCACCAATCAAGTCAGCACGAACAATGTATTCAGCAGCAATCAGAGTGTCTTCATGAGGCATGCCCAATTTGGCAAAGACCTCCTGAACATACTGCTTGGCTCTGGCAGGGCTTATTTGATTTTGACCCATGGATTTTTTCCTAATGCATATTTTTTAACAGCCGCTTCATCAAAGCCAAAGCCAAGACCTGGGGTTTTATGAAGAATCAAATCACCGTCTTTGAATTTAAGTTGTTTATTGATCAAACGACGGAAATTCAGGACTTGGTCATCCACAAAGAATTCAACAAATCGAGCATTGGGTGTCGCTGCCACCAAAGGAGCATGCAAATCATGGAACCAATGAGGGCTCAATGTGATGCCTTTGACATCCGCATAAGCTGCAATCTTTCGCCACTCAGAAATACCACCGCACACAGCCGCGTCTGTTTGAAGTATTTCTGCTCCGCCCTGCTCGACCAGCTCTCGATGTCGCCAACGACCTACCTCAATCTCACCCGTGGCAATCGTGATGGATGTGAGCTTGGCCAAACGAGCGTGCAAATCAATGGCATCAGGAGAAAAAGGCTCCTCCATCCAATAGGGGTTGTAAGGCTCAAAGCGCTTCATGTATTCCATGGCCGTTGGAATATCACGCCAAGCATTGTTGGCATCCATGGTCACAATGATGTCAGGACCGACAGCCGATCTCACGGCCTTTAAACGCGCCTCTTCTTCTTTCGGACTTAAGCGGCCTGTTTTCATTTTGACTGCCTTAAAACCCAACTTCACATAGGCTTCCATTTCTTTGCCTAATTTGGCCGGTGTCTTACCATCTAAATAGTAGCCACCACTGGCATAGGCTGGCACACGATCTTTCGCAAATGAACCCAAATAATGATGCAGCGGCAAACCGACTGAATGGGCGTTCAAATCCCAAAGGGCAATGTCCAAAATAGATATGGCCCGCATCACACTGCCTGATCTGCCTTGCAGAATTGATTCGGTGTACATCTCTTGCCACAAGCCTTCGGTGCGATGACTTTCTTGACCGATCAACTTAGGCGCCAATAACTGCTCGACCGCCAACTGAACCAACTGACCCGCAGCACTGCCCACATAACAAAAGCCAATACCCTGATGACCCGTGTCACTGGTCACTTTGACCAAGCAATAATGTCTTTCTGAAACAGTGCGTGTAGAAAAAGAAGTCACGTGATCCAAAGGAACACTGACGGCAGCAACCTCAACCGATTGAATAATAGGCATGATTTGTCTCTTTATGAATTGTCTCTGTTTGTTATAAATCTTGAAGATTTTTTATGGCTTGCATTTCAAAAAATCAGAAATTTTTTATTAAATATAAAGACTTCCGAATTTGAAGTGCAAGCTACATGCTAGCGGTGTTGGCGCAGAAATCAAAGTCATTTTTGCCTCTTTTAGATCAGTTAAAACCCTAATCATTCGAAATTTGTTTAGCTGTGCAGCGAACAACACAAGTGGCTTGATTTCGGTATGATGAATTCCATCAAAATGGAGACAAGCATGAAAAAAGTGGTTGTTCTTGGGACTGGCACCATGGCCATCGGTATTGCCGCTGGTTTTATCAGTAGCGGTCACGCAGTCATCCTATTGGGCAGAAATACGGATCGTGCCCATCAGGTTATTCCTGAAATTGAAAAGCTTGCTTTGGGCTTGCAAGCGGGGGCACTGCAAAATAATTCCATTCAGGTGGGTTCAATCAATGAATGGTCTGATTGGACGGATGTGGCACTCGTGATTGAAACTGTCACAGAAAATTTAGCCTTAAAACAAAGTATTTTTGCAGCCTTAGACCTTCGAGTCCCTTCTCACATTGCCATTGGTAGCAACAGTTCAGGCTTTCCAATTAGCCAGATCAGTCAAGGTTTAGCAACAGCCCATCGCATGTTCAATATGCATTACTTCATGCCAGCGCACGTGGTGCCTTTGGTTGAAGTGGTCTTGGGTCAGAAATCCGACCCCACCATGGCCCAAGAAGTTTGCTCGTTTTTTGAAGCAGCGGATAAAAAACCTGTCCTCGTTCGTCAAGATATTCCAGGATTTTTAGCCAATCGAATTCAACATGCGTTGATGCGCGAAGCGCTCTCTTTGGTCAATGATGGCATTGCCAGTCCAGAGGACGTTGATACAGCCGTACGCTACAGCTTTGGTTTTCGATACGCCGCTGTTGGCCCCATGACACAAAAAGAAATTTCAGGCTGGGAAGGCATGGCCATTGCCGCCAAAGAAATCTATCCAAGCCTATCGAATCGAACAGAAATACCGGAATGTTTGCAAAAGATTCTGTCTGAGAAAAAGTTTGGTATCAAATCTAAGGAAGGCTTTAGAACTTGGTCAGACGAAGAAGCCAAAGACATGAAGCAAAAATATGAAAAGCGGCTTAAAGCTGCTTTTGATGTCTTACAGATTGAACCTGATTGAGTTTGACTCAGTCTAAGCGTCTTTAATTTCTAATGCCGCCAATTCAGCTTCTGTAAAACCAGCGGCTTTTCTGGCTTGGTAATTAAAAGGGCCCCTTAACTTGGGCGCTTCATAACGCTCAACCAATTCTGCGTAGGCTTTGATGGGATCCAGTGATTGCTGTTGGCACAAGTAATTGAACCAGCGGTTGCCGATTTCCACATGACCAATCTCATCATTTAAGATGATTTGTAATAAGGCCACAGCCTCGTGGTCATTGGCTTGAGACAGTTTTTCTTGAATCGGTGGCAAGGCATCTAAACCCCGACTTTCCATGGTTCTAGGCACCAGTGCCATGCGGGCCAAAATAGAGTCTGTGGTTTTACTGACCATTTCCCACAAGCTGTTATGGGCAGGAAAATCACCGTACTGAAAACCTTGAGTTTTCAAATGTGTGTTGAGCAAATCAAAGTGATACGCTTCTTCAGCCGCCACCTTAAGCCAATCTTGATAGTAGGCGTTGGGCATATTGGCAAAACGCCAAATCGCGTCCAAGGCCAAATTAATGGCATTGAATTCAATGTGCGCCAAGGCATGAATCAAGACCGCACGCCCTTCTTGAGTTGCCATAGAACGACGCTTCACCAGTCCAGGGTTCACCAAAATGGGGGTCGCTGGACGACCGGGAATCGTGACACCTTCTTGGGTCAAATTCATTTTTGAATCAAGATCAACTTGCCCCGCTTCGAACTCTTTTCGCAAAGACAATACCGCGGGACCCTTGATGAAAGGATCCGAAATACTCAGCAAGTGAAGCGCTTGGGTACGAAGTTCTAACATTCTGTGCGAATAATGATTTTGCCAATGAAGAATTGACTTGAATTATCCATGATTGAAGCTAAGAGGATAAAATCGAATCAATATAAAAATAAATCATCCGAGGCATCTTGACCACCTATCTCATGCTACTCACGCAAGTTTTATCCATTCTTGGATTTGCTTGCTATCCATCTGCTTTGACAATCATTCAAGCGGAGTGGCAACTGAGCAATTTTGAATCTGGATTTTTAGCCAGTAGTTTTTTTATTGGTTATGTTTTAACAGTCCCAATTGCCACGACTTTGACGGATCGGATGGACACTCGTCAAATTTATTTGGCCGGCGGCATCTTGGCTGCGATCGGACTTTTTGGCATGGGCTTTTTAGCGACCAATTTTCACAATGCCTGGATTTATTTGATGATCCATGGTGCAGGTGTTTCGGCCACTTACATGCCCGGTTTAAAAATCATTTCTGATCGCGTCACCATGGGTGAGATTACGCGTCACATCTCTTTCTACACCGCGTTCTTTGGCATTGGTGCAGCCGCATCTTATTTTTTCTCAGGCATGCTGATTCAGAATTTCGGCTGGCAAATAGCCTTCATGATCATTGCCATCGGTCCTTTTTTAGCGGGCGTATTGGCGTGGGCTGGAACAAGAGCACTGCCTGGTGAAAAAGGATTTTTAGAGATTCAATTTAGCTTGAAAGACGCCTTCCCTTTGGCGCGTTGGAAAAAAGTTCTCGAGGTCAAAGAAGCTTTGGCTTACATGTTGGGATATGCCGCTCACACGCTTGAATTATTTGCCTCACGTGCCTGGCTCGTGGCTTTCTTTACCTTCTGCGCTTCAATAGCTGCACCTGAACATGCATTTCCTTTGAGCGCCACCTTGATTGCGACCATGGTCAATTTGATTGGTGTACCAGCTTCCATCCTCGGCAATGAAATGGCTTTGCGCATCGGTCGTCATCGATGGGTTTACTGGGTCATGATTGGTAGCGCCATCAGTGGCATTGCTTTGGGATTTGCGGTGGGCATGCACTGGAGTGTGATTGTGGCCATCGCATTGATTCATTCAATATTTATCATGGCTGACTCCGCCACACTGACCGCAGGATTGGTGATCAGTGTTCCTCAGAACATCAAAGGAACTGCGATGGGTCTGCATTCTGTGATGGGTTTTGGGGGTGGCTTGATTGGTCCCGCACTTTTTGGAGCCACTTTAGACATCAGCCGTTATTTAGGTGGTGATGGATGGGTGGCCGCTTACGCTTCGATTGTGGTTTGGGGGCTGTTATTTATTTTTTACACCCAATTTTCACTTTGGAAAACCAAGAGAGCTTCATCATGATGCGCACCACTCACCCAAGTCTTTTTCCAATAGGCAGTCAATTGCGTCATAAAAAATCAGGCGGTTTTTATCGAGTGATTGGCTTGGCCAAAATAGAGGCCACACTTGAAATGGCCTATGTCTACGAATCAATGCAAACTCACGATTACTGGATCCGGCCTCAAGCAGAGATGGAAGATGGTCGCTTTGAGTTAGTCGGTGACTGATTTTTTTCTGGAAGAAATGATGATGCCTGCCAC
>JACCDO012048323.1_pt1 | contig 11121 bp, 8 predicted proteins | sample 7446101 | NCBI WGS metagenome assembly JACCDO01 (sample SAMN15323440, study PRJNA562643) | freshwater metagenome | isolation source: river surface water | place: USA:Blue River Watershed | collected 2017-08-16
AAGCCCGTCGGCGCCAGCGTGGTCAGCGTCTCGCCGCTGCACCCGAGAAGCTCGTCCGTTCCCCGTTCCGCCTGACTTGTGCCCGCAACGCTGGCGTCCAAAAACATTTTTTTGCCCGTCCGTGTGCGCGGCAACCAAAACAGCTCCAGCCACAGCATCGCGCCCACAAGCGCAAATCCTACCGCAGAAGCCAGCAGTCCTCCGTTCAAACCAAATTGCTGAAACGCGAGCACGCTGCCGATCAGTAGACAAATTCCGCCAAAAATACCCAGAATCGCTCCTGGCACGATCACCTCGAACGCAAGTAGCACTAAGCCCAGACTGAAAAGCAGAACAATCGCCGTCATCCGCTACTCCTTTCTACGAGCAAAACAAAATCCGCCCGTCCCTTGACGACGACAGGCGCACCGGCTTCGAGCATGCCCAGCTCGACGCGCGCCTGATAGCGACGCCCAGCGATCTCTACTTCCCCACTCGGATACATCCCCGTCACAGCCACACCAAGCGCGCCCAGCAATGGATCCGTGACGCCGACAGACACCTCTTGGCCATGCGAAGCTTTCGCTGACACCACACTAGCGAGCACGAGTTTATCCCAAAACCAACTGCGCGGCAGATAACGAAGAAGCATCACGGCACCGCCAACAGCAATCGCAAGGCCTAGAGCGAGATTCAGCGCCGGCCTCAGGAGCAAATCTCCATCCAGCTTCACCGGCTCGTTCGGCCAGATATCGGCCATAGCCCAAAGCAAGGAACCGAGAATGAGCGCGAGCCCGAGCAGAGCCGGCAAGACAGTGCCCGGAAAAACAAAGAGCTCCACCGCCAAGAGCAGCAGCCCCACAGCGAACGCAATCGCTGGCTCGTGACCCGACAAACCGGACACATATTGACCGAAAAAGACCACCGCCATCAGCGCCAAACCACTCGCTCCAATCCAGCCGAAGCCCGGCGTCTTGAACTCGATAAAAAGCGCCAGCATTCCCAGCCCCATCAAAATTGGATTGATGAGGTTGAGGTATTGAGCCGCACGCTCTGACCAAGTAATTTCGTGACGAGTCAAGGTGTAAGCCTCTGCCCCAAATCTATCGGTCAACAGCGACTCGATATTCTCAGCGATACCTCTGGCAAGAAGTGGAGTCGGTGGCTCGCCATACATTGCGACCGCTTCCTTCGCTGTGACTGTGAGCAATTCGCCCTTCGTCTTGATAACTTCGTCGCCCACTTTCAGTTCGAAATCAGCCGTCGTCATCGCCTTCAACACCTCCGCACGCCGGGGATTGTTATCGGAAAACGCCCGGATCTTGGCGTTGATGAAACTCGTCATTTTGCGTTTCAGCCCATCGCTTAAATCCTGCCCCGTGCCCATAATGACTTCTGCTGCACCCATGACACCGGTCGGCGCAAAGTAAATCTCATCCGTCACGGCGGCAATGATAGCACCAGCGGAGCCAGCCTCAGCGTTGACGTATGTTATCGTCTGCCCAGAAAATTTGTCCAACGCCGCCATGATTTCGAGCATCGTCCCGGCTTCGCCGCCCGGTGTGTCCATATCGAGGACGACCGCGTCCGCTTTCTGCTCAATCGCCTCTTTCAAAGCCCGTCGCACGATGTAGAGCGTCGGCTGAGCGATTGGTCCCTGCACCGGAATAAGGTGAACCAGCTTTTTTTCGCCACTGCGGGTAGTCGGGCTTGGCCCGATGGGCACTTCGACGGCCGAAGCAGCAGCACCCCAGAGGGCGACAAGGACGGTTAAAAATCGAATCACACCAAGTTACATAACCCGCTGTGCAACCAGTGCAAGCACGTGGCGTTTACAAATCTACCCAGTCTTTCAAGCGACCAGCCATTACACGGCGACTTGACTCTTGACGAGAATTGCGGGCAGGCCTTTCCTCCGACCCTTGATTCACTAACTGGCGTCGCCTCAAAACCGGCACCACACTCCTTTCCCAACATGGCTAATCCGAAACGCAAACAATCCAAACGCCGCAGCGCCAATCGCCGCGCCGCCAACGCCTTCAAGGCTCCTGAGCTCGCCCGTGACAAAGACGGTTCTGCTTTCCGCCCCCATCGCGTGAATCCCAAGACTGGTATGTATCGTGGACGCCAAGTCCTCGACGTCACAGTCTGAGCCGCCACCGGCTTTCCCCATCGAAACTACCCTCGCCAGTCCCGCCCTTCCGCCTCGTATCGCGGTTGACGCGATGGGTGGCGACCTAGGCCCCACCGAAGCCGTGGCCGCCGTGGCCTTGGCTTTGCGTGCCGAGCCCGACCTCGCTGAGGTGAGCTTGGTCGGACAAGCTGAGCAATTGCAGCCGTTGCTCGCTGAGCACGGCTTATCAGGCCATCCACGAGTGCACCTCGTGCCAGCCAGCGAAGTCATTACGATGGAGGACAAACCTCTCAAGGCTCTGAAAGCCAAGAAGGACTCCTCCATGGTGCGCGCACTCGACCTCGTTAAATCAGGTCAGGCCGCTGTCGCCGTCAGCTCCGGCAACACCGGCGCGCTCATGGCTGGCGGCACTCTACGCTTGCGGCTGATGGACGGCGTCGAACGCCCCGCCCTCGCCGCCGTCGTGCCATGCGAAAAAGGCCACTTCGTCCTTATAGACGCCGGCGCCAACCCCGAGGCCGAGCCACAACACCTCGTGCACAACGCCATCCTCGGCGCAGCCTACGCCCGCGTCATCCTCGGCTTAGAACGGCCCCGTATCGGCCTGCTCACTATCGGCACCGAAGAGGGCAAAGGCGGAAAATTCATCACCGAAGCCCACGCCCAACTCCAACAAGTCAACGGCATCATCAACTACGCCGGCCTCATCGAGGGTTTTCAAGTATTCCGCGGCCATGTAGATGTGGTCGTCTGCGACGGATTTGTCGGCAACACTTTGCTCAAGACTTGGGAATCTCTCGCGAAATTCATCACGAGCATGCTTAAGACGGAGCTAAAGAAAAACCCCCTCCGCATCGGTGGAGCGATCGCCGCCAAAGGCGCCTTTACTGCCCTGAAAAACCGCATGAACCCAGACCGCTACGGCGGTGCGCCTCTGCTCGGCGTTCGCGGCAACGTGCTCAAAGCGCACGGCTCCAGCAACCGACACGCTTGGTGCAGTGCCCTGCTGGCCGCCAACAAAATCATCCGCCAAGAGCTCTATTCGCACGCAGCGAACGAGATCAACCGCGCCAACACATTGCTGCAATCCGCCGCCACCCCCTCTAGCGCGGCCGCACCATCCGCCACCCCCTGATTTCCCATGGCCTCCGTCATCATTGCCGGCGTCGGCTCCTACGTCCCCGAACGCATCCTCACCAACGAAGAGCTGTCCAAACAGGTCGAAACTTCCGACGAATGGATTCGCACCCGCTCAGGCATCCGCGAACGCCGCATCGCCGCCCCCGAGCAAGCCTGCTCCGACCTCGCCTTGAAAGCCGCCGAATCCGCTCTGCGCGATGCCGGCATCACGGCCCAAGAAATCGACTTACTCATCGTCGCCACTTGTACGCCCGACATGCCCATGCCTTCCACGGCCTGCATCGTGCAAAACAAACTCGGCGTGCCAGCCCACGCCACTGCTTTCGACATCGCCGCTGCTTGCTCCGGCTTTCTCTACGCGCTGGAAATCGCCTACGGACAACTCCTGACCAATCGCTACAAACGCGCCCTCATTATTGGCTCAGAAAAGCTCTCCACTGTCACTGATTGGACCGACCGCGCTACTTGTGTGCTGTTCGGCGACGGGGCAGGCGCCGCCGTTCTCAAAAAAGTAGACCAACCCGGCATCGGCATCATCGGCTCCGACCTCGGTGCCGACGGCTCCTTTGCCGACAACCTCATGATTCCCGCCGGCGGCTCCCGTCAACCCGCCTCGACCGAATCACTCGCCCAACGCAACCACGCCATCCGCATGAACGGACGCGAAGTCTTTAAGAGCGCTGTGCGCGTCATGGAAACTGCGACGCGGGAAATGATGGAACAGCATAACATCACCGCTGACCAAATCAGCCTCGTCGTGCCCCATCAGGCGAACATTCGCATCATTGAGGCCCTGTCGAGCAGTCTGAAGATGCCCATGGAAAAATTTTTCATCAACCTCGACCGCTACGGCAACACCTCCGCCGCCACCATTCCGCTCGCCCTCGACGAAGCCCGCAAAGCCGGCCGCATCAAATCAGGCGACCTCACTCTTATGGTCGCTTTCGGCGCTGGCTTGACCTATGGCGCTGCCCTCGTTCGCTGGTAACCGCGCCGTCGTCCACCACCATGCCCACCTTCTTCCGATTTCTTTTTGCCACCATCATCCTCTCGCTAGCTTTCCAGCCTAGCACCGCCCGGGCCGAGCTGGTCTGGACCCCCAGCACAGGCTGGAAAGTCGAAGGCGGCGTATTGGCCGGTCTCAGCGGCAAGGAGGCGACCAACGCTCTCGGCTTGATGAATGCAGCCAGACGTGCCGAAGAAAAAGGCAACCTGCACAGCGCGCTCTCTTCATACAAAAAAGTCACCAAGGAATACCCGAGCTCCATCTACGCAGCCGAAGCCTACTACCGCACAGGTATCGTGCGCGAAAAGCGCCGCCAATATTACAAGGCCTTCGATGCTTTCCAGCAGTTGATCATTCTCTACCCCAGCAGCGATAAGTTCCCCCTTGCCCTCGGAGCTCAATATCGCATCGCCACTGAACTCGCCCAAGGCCACCGCCCTTACATCCTCGGTCTCATCCCTGGATTCCGTAACAAAGACAAAGCCGTCGAATATTTTGAGCGAATCGTCGCCAGTGCCCCCTACAGCGATTACGCCCCCCAATCGCTGATGAGCGTCGCTCAACGCCACCAACGCAATGGCGACACCGAAGAGGCCATTGATGCCCTCGACCGAGTCATCACCACTTACCCGAAAAACGTCGTCACCCCCGAGGCATATCTAAAAATCGCAGGCATCCATTCCTCTTTGGTTGACGGCCCCTATTACGACCAAGCCTCGACCAAAGAAGCCATCACATACTACGAGGACTACTTGATCCAATTCCCCGGCGATGCGGGCGCAGCTGAAGCCGAAAAAGGTCTCTCGAAAATGAAGACCGTCTTGGCCAACAGCAAAATGATCTTGGCCGATTACTACTACAAATACCGACACAACTACAAAGCGGCGAAAGTCCTCTACAACGAGGCCATCACCACTTACCCCGATTCCCCTGTCGCCACCCGCGCCCACAATATGCTGGCCAAAGTCGAGGCTCGCCTCGTCGGTAAACCCGAACCAGCCGACGTGAAGGCTCCCGCTGACACTTCAACCCCGAGCAGCAGCGGCGAGAAACGCAAACCCCGCTGGCGGATCTTCTAAGTCCCAGCCCCCTTCATGACACGTGCGCTTTTTTCATTCTGGGGAGTAGTGGCCATGCTCGGCCTGCTTTCCGGTTGTGGACACTACCAGCTCGGTTCGAAATCTGCCCGCGACTTCCACTCTATTCACGTCACCGTCGCGACGACCGCCCTACCACTTCCCCAAAGCCGTGCGCTCGTCACCACCGAACTGCGCAACGCGCTGAGCCGCGATGGTCGCCTCACCCTTGCCGACGCACCCGCCGATGCCGACGTAGTGCTCAAAATTAATCTGCAAAATTACCGCAGAAACGCCGTAGTTGGCCTAGCCACCGACACCGGCTTGGCCCGGCGCTTCGATGTCGTGCTGACGGCCACCGCCACCCTCACCGACCAGCGCAGCGGAAAAACCATCTTTGCCGATCGCCAATTTACAGCCACTCGCGGCGTTTTCACCGACAGCGGCCAAAATCAGGCCGAATACGAAACCCTGCCCCTTCTCGCCGCCGACCTTGCCGAGAAAGCCCGTCAGGCTATTTTGGACACTTGGTAAGTCGTCAATCTCGCTGGCTTAGCTTCAGCCTTTCAGCGAAACACCCGCGTCAGCAGCACGATCCCGGACGTTTGGGATTACGACGCTCTTCGCCGCACCGACCGATGGTCGCGCTGCAAGCTGAATAAGCTTCGGCAACAGCACTGCGGTCGCCTGAATTTATGGACGGATTTCATTTGGAGTTGGTGGCAATCCAAAGCCGAATCGCTCACAGGGCACTGTGACGTCCTCGGCGAATACACCAGCGCGAAGCCGGGAAAATTGGACAGGGACAGCTTACCCCCAGCGCGATATTATTTGATGTAGGAGTGACACCCCTTTCGAGCACCGTTTTTTCTCGAAACAATCACAGTCTATTTCCATATCTCATCAATATCGCTCGGTTTTTCTAATCTAAGTTAGCAACTCTACGCAAAATGAAAATCTCCACACCTTTCTCCCTGAGCCTCGCATCGATTAAACACCTGTTCGGCCGAGCGATCGTCTGGTGTATGGCCGGGTTGTTTTTGTTTTCCGTCCAGCGCGTGCAAGCAGATACCTACGACACGGAGCTTCAGGAACTCTATGTGGCCTACTACGGGCGCCCGGCCGACCCAGTAGGACTAACCTATTGGAATAATGTGATAGCTAACGCCGTGGCGGCAGGGCAAGACGTCGACACCGCGCTTGATTCGGTCAGGGATAGTTTTGGCGCGACGGAGGAGTATTTGGCGAACTTTGACAATCTGACGAGTGTTCAAAAAATCGCTCGCATCTACAACAACCTGTTCAGCCATGACCCCGATCCGACAGGTCTAGTCTACTGGGCCAATCGACTAGAGAGTGGCGAATTAACCATTGGACAGATCTCCAAGATTATCGCGGACACCGCGAGGCAGGATGACACCAACGTGGATGGGATTGCCTTCAACTCGAAGGTCACCGCGGCCAAATTGTTCACCAATGCCCTGGACTCAACTGTGGAAATTGTCGGCTATTCTGGTGTGGCCGCTGGAAACTTGGCCAAGGCTTTTATCTCCCGAATCAACAGCGCCGAGACGCTCGCAACTGAAACCACTCCCGCCGCGCTCACTGCCACAGTCACCGCTGTTACCGACGCTGGAAACACCATCGTCGCCAGTATCTCATCCGTGACTGGCCCTGTGTCAGGGAGCTACAAGACTGGCCAATCATTGAATTTCACGGTAACCTACTATGAGGCGACCACGGTGGACACCACAAACGGCACACCAACCCTGCCTTTGACCATTGGGAACACCTCTCGTAATGCCACCTATGCCTCCGGCAGTGGCAGTGCCGCGCTGGTGTTTTCTTATGTGATCCAAGCCGGCGACACGGATACCGATGGCATCGCCCCCGCCAGCCCCCTCGTATTGAACAATGGCACCATCAACACCAACGGCACGACGTCCTCGCTCGTCTTCACTCCTCCCACCATGTCTGCCGTGTTTGTGGACACGACGGCCCCCACGATTACGGTTGGACAGCCTTCGGCCAGCAGCGCAACGACCGGACCGATCACCTACTCCGTGACGTATGCCGACGCAGCAAAAGTGACGAGCACCTTGGCCGTGGGAGACATTACGTTGAACAAGACCGGCAGCGCCAGCGGCACCGTTTCAGTAGATGCCGGCAACGGCGTGACGCGCACGGTGACGATCAGCAATATCACGGGCACAGGCACCTTGGGCATCACGATTGCCGCTGGCACGGCGGCGGATGTGGCCGTCAACACTGCTCCAGCCAGCAGCGCGAGCACGACATTTTCGGTGGACAACACCCCTACTCAGTCCCTTCAAGCTTACCTCAAAGGCAGCGTGACCGCTTCAAGCGACCAACTCGGCCAATCGGTGGCGATCTCTGGCGATACTGCAGTCGTGGGTGCCTCCTATCAGGATAACGGCAAAGGATCGGTCTACGTCTTTGTGCGAAGTAACGGAGTTTGGACCCAGCAGGCCAAGCTCACAGCCTCCAATGGAGATTTCGGCGACTTCTTCGGCAGCGCAGTCGCCATCTCAGGAGAGACGATCGTTATTGGGGCGATAGGCGAAGCCAGCGGCGTTCCCGCTAATCCCTCCGATAACAGCCAACAAGGCGCCGGCGCAGTCTATGTCTTTACCCGGACCAACGGCATCTGGACTCAGCAAGCCTATCTTAAAGCATCCAACCTAGAGGCGGCCGACACTTTCGGCAGCGCAGTCGCCGTGGACGGCGATACCGTGGTTATCGGCGCTCCCCACGAGTCAAGCAGCACACCCGGCGTGAACCAAACGTCTAACGAGCTCGCCCCCGATTCAGGAGCAGCGTATGTCTTTACCCGGACTAACGGCATCTGGACTCAGCAAGCCTATCTCAAAGCCTCGAATCCGGATGGCGCGGCATCGATTATCGGCGAAGATCCATTTCTTCCCCCTCTCCTCGTCGATGGCGACGCCTTCGGCACATCGGTCGCAGTCTCTGGAGATATGGTTATCGTGGGAGCTCCCGTCGAAGGTAGCAGCGCCACCGGTATCGGAGGCAACCAGTCGGACAACAGCGCAGGCGGAGCTGGTGCGGCCTACGTGTTCACCCGCAGCAATAGCACTTGGAGCCAGCAAGCTTATCTTAAGGCGAGCGATACCACGCCCATCGCTGCATTCGGCTTTTCCGTAGCCCTGTCCGGCAACACAGCCGTCGTGGGATCACCCGGGAAACCCAGCGGTGCCGACATAGGTGTTGGCGCGGCCTACGTGTTTTTCTGGAACGGCAGCGCGTGGGCGCAACAAGGCTATATCACGGCAAGTAATCGCGAAAAGACCGATAATTTCGGCTTCGCGGTCGCCATTGACACCGACACCGTGGTCGTCGGAGCTCCCGGCGAAGACGGCGACTCCGCCGGAGCGTCCAAGGATACGAACGATGCCAACAATAGCGCACCTGATTCCGGTGCAGCTTACGTCTTTACCCGCTCTGCCACGAACTGGACCGAGACAGCCTATCTCAAAGCCTCCAATCCGGGCGGCGGGGTGAGCGATTACGATGCCAATCCGCCCATCTTCATTCAAGGCGACGCCTTCGGTTCAGCAGTCGCTATCTCGGACGGCTCGATGCTCGTCGGAGCTCCGTTTGAAAGCAGTTACACAACTGGCGTAGACTCCACCCCGAACGAAAACGCGCTCGGTGCCGGCGCCGCCTACGCCTACTTCACCTCCGGACAAGCCGCAACCAGTCCAACGGTTACGAGTATCTCGCCTATTACCGGCGATCCGACAGGCGGCACGAGCGTGACCATCCATGGCACCGGCTTTTTCGGAGCCACGGGAGTCACCATCGGCGGCACCGCCGTGACGTCCTTCAGCGTGATCGATGATAACATCATCATGGCAACCACTGCAGCGCGTGCCGAAGGCACAGGCCTCAGCGTCGTGGTCACCACCCCCATCGGTTCGAATGCGGCGAATACACTGTTCGCCGTATCTTCTCTCACTGCCTCGCAACAGTGGCGCCTTTCCTACTTCGGATCTTCCAATGACGGCTCCAACGACGCTGATCCCGACGGCGATGGGCTGAGCAATCTGCTCGAATACGCGCTCGGCTCATCGCCCAACACCCGCTCCTCAGGCGCAGTTCTCGAAGCGGATGCGGCAGACGACAGACTTGTGCTTACTTTCAACCGCATCGCCGACCCCGACCTTACCTATACGGTGCAAGGTTCCAACGATCTCGGCAATTGGAGCGACATTTGGACCAGCACCGGCAGCGCTAATGTGAGTGGTCCTATAACCGTTAGGGATATCGTGAACCTATCCACTTATCCCGGGCGTGCCCTCCGCCTCAAAGTCAGCATCCCCTCAATAAAATAAGCTCTATCGCTTTGAGGATATCATTTTAAGGCCTGGCAAAAACCGGGCCTTTTTGAAGCTTAGCAAAACAAGCTAGGGCTTGGTGCTATTAACTGCACTCATCATCAAAATCAGGCCGACATGAGCTCTTTATGCTTCAGCGGATCGCCCACCTCACAAGCCGTCGGCTTACTCTCAGTCTCTTCCCGGTCGGGTGACCTAATTAGACGTGAATGAGCGAGCTAAACCGGCAAAGGCGGCAAGAACACACCAGTTGCCAATCGGATTTGATGTCTGCGCCCTGATGCCTCCGCAAAAAACGCCAGCTGGGGGCTGGCGTCGGTAGAGCAGAGATTGAATCAGAATTCAGCCTTTGGCGGCGAATTTCGGCGTGAGGTAGTTCGCACAGCTTTCGAGCGAGGCGAGCTGCATGTAGTCCGCTTCCGGCACTTCGATGCCGTGGCGTTTACGCAGCTCCATCACGATATCAAGGAAGTCCATCGAATCGAGTTGCAGCTGGTCGCGCAGGCGAACTTCCGCCTTGAGATTGCTCAAATCCTCATCGGGAGCGATGTCCGAGATGATGTCGATCACGAGTTTCTTGCAGTCGTCTTTGGTCATGTTGGCTAGGGTCAGGCAGTGAAGCGCTTGATGATGAGGGTGGAGTTGATACCCAACATACCGAAGGAGTTATTTAAGATGGCGTCAACCCGTTTCACCTCGCGGGGCTGATTGAGCACTAGGCCGGGTATATCACACTGAGGATCAAGCTCATCCACATTAATTGAGGGATGCACGATGTGATCAATAAAACTTGGTAAATTTCCGGCCAATTCCAACGCACCCGCCGCACCCATGGCGTGCCCGATGAAGCTCTTCGTGTTATTAATCGCCACGGGCTCGCGCCGGTCCTTGAAAACCGAGGCTATCGCCTGACACTCTTGAATGTCGCCTTGCGGCGTCGAGGTCGCGTGCGTGTTGACCAAGTCGATGTCGTCCACAGTCATGCGAGCATTCACGAGTGCCTTGCGCACGCATTCGGCTTGGCGGATGGGGTTGGGCAACACGTAGTCGGTCGCGTCAGAATTAACGCAATAACCGGCGATCTCGCCGTAGATTTTCGCGCCACGGGCCAACGCATCTTCTAAGCGCTCCAAGGTGTAAATCGCGCCGCCCTCAGAAATCACGATACCGTTGCGCCCTTTATCAAACGGACGGCTGGCCTTTGTCGGGTCGGCGTGGGTGGCGAGGGCGTTCTGGCTCTTGAATCCGGCGAAAATACCGAAGGTTTGCGGGCTTTCGCTGACACCTCCGCAAATGGCCAAATCCACCTCGCCAAGTCGCAACATCTGCGCGGCGTGAATCAGACCCATGTTACCCGCCGCACAAGCCGCGCCGATGGTATAAGCGGGGCCCGTGGTGCCGAGGTTG
>JACCDO010013981.1_pt1 | contig 11116 bp, 18 predicted proteins | sample 7446101 | NCBI WGS metagenome assembly JACCDO01 (sample SAMN15323440, study PRJNA562643) | freshwater metagenome | isolation source: river surface water | place: USA:Blue River Watershed | collected 2017-08-16
ACTTTTTTCTTTTTTGTCTTATCTTGCTCATAACGTAGATAAAGGTCTTCAAACTCTTTGCTATCTTTGTAGTATGCCTCGTAGAGATCAGGTACTTCGTGTGGATCAAAAAGAGTTATATTTTCTTTGTTCCGAAATCTATTCCAGAACATGGCATTCATAACCACTGAATAATCCATTTGTCTAACTCTGGTTTCTTCTGTGCCTTGATTATTTTTGAGCACGATAAGATCTTCGAATTGATAATGCCAGATGGGAAAAGTTACTGTACAACTTGCATTACGTATCCCACCTTGTGAGCACGAACGCAGATCACTGAACCATTTTTTTAAGAACGGAATCATGCCCGTGTGCTTGATTTCACCGTTACGAATAGGGGCACCGAGTGGACGGATACGACCAATTTCCAAGCCAATGCCAGCACGTTTGCTAGCATACTTGGCCATCATTTCTCCAGCAGCGAATATTGAATCTAGTGTATCATCACTACTGATAAGAACGCAAGAACTAAACTGTTTAGTAGTAGTGCCAAGTCCGGCAAGCACAGGGGTGGCAAGAGTAAAATGGCCATCACTTGCACACTCATAGTATTCTTTAACGTACTTTAATCTTTTATCTTTAGGCTCTGCATGAAAGGCAGTGGCAGCGGCTACAGCATAGCGAACCTGCGGAGTTTCGTATAGTTGTCCAGTGGCCCGATTTTGAACTAGATATTTTTCGCATAGTTGAGCAATTGCTGCATATGTATAGTTTAGATCTTTAGCATGATCTAAAAATAAATCAATAATATTCCATTCGTCCTCTGTATACCATTCTAATAATTCAGCAGTATACATGCCTAATTCTACATTTTTTTTGACAACACTGTATAACCTAGGTGGAGAAAACTCGCCATAGACCTCTTTCCTAAGCATAGAATTCTTTTGGCGGCCTGCAACCTGTTGATAATTTACATTGTTGATTTCTGGATTTTCGGTTTCGTCAATTAGATCAACCATGGCCTTAAGCAGTAGTTCATCTATGGTTTTGGTCTTAATACCGTCATGGAGTTCTATTTGTGCTTTAATTTCAATCATGCTTGGGCTAACTCCGTCAATACCCCTACATGCATTTGCAACCTGTCTCTGAATTTTACTAATGTCTAGGGGAACACGATCCCCATTCCTTTTGACCACTGTGATCATAGGATTTCACCTCTTTTGTTTGGATGAGATATTTACCTCGGTGCCCAAAGTTCTACAAGGTTTTGGAGCCTAAACGACTCAGGAATTTTGTTTCCTTCTATAGGACCTTGATCGCAATAATTAAGTACCCAGTCTTTCTCTACATAAATTAGATTATATTCTCTATTCCGTTGTGTGTCTACAACAGTTTTAAGATCTATCTCGGATTTGGCATATTTTTTTGATAATTTTAGCGTCCATCCTATCATCAAGGCCTTGGTAAAATCATCATACTTATTGTATTCAATAATCTCCCAAGGAGTAGGCCAAGATTGTTTATAATAAGGATCAATTTTATAGTTTATGGGTATAAAAGGCGCATTTTGCCAAAAATCACAGGTCTCCTGTAAAGGATTCTGTGAGTATTCTAGTTGTTTTCTCAAGTTTAACCAACTTTCTAGACGTTGGTCAAGTGGCAGTTTAAACATCAAACAGTCATTGTGTTTATTTGATAATCAAGATATAAAGTTGTTCCTGCACCACCTGCTCGTGAATTTGTTGTAGTAGAGATAAAGAATGTTGTGGTATTTGTAATCGTTGCTGCAATGCCTGTAAATGTAAACCCGCCAGAAGCGATAGCAGATCCTGATAAAGAAGTAACTGTAATAGAAATACTGTTAGCCGATGTAGCAGTAGACGTGGCGGTATTGAAGTAAATTCCATCAATAGTAAGTACATCGCCAATTTGATAATTGCTTCCCCCGCCAACTAGAGTCACTGAACTATAGGTACCTGTGCTTAAGGTATTGTTATTTACAACATTAAAAGTAGCACCTGTGCCTGATGGTAATTTATTCCATAATTTAATCTGATAAAATCTATTTGCTTTATCAAGTTGCTTGACCCAATCTGAATAAGACGATGCATCATTATTTGTATAATTGTAATTATCTGTAAAATTTATACTGGCTACATTGATAATATTACTTAGACTCGGAATATAGACTTCCATAGTACCTCTTCTATCAACGAAATCTACTCCAGAAGAAAAATTATACATATGATATTTTAATGTTGCATATTGCGGATATTCAGCAAGAGGTAATAAAATGACAGTTGCAGAACTGCCATTTCCAATTCCCTTAGTTTTTACCACATCACTATCAATTGCCGAGTTACCTTCCATCAACTGTACAAAAGTCCATGTGTTAGTATCCACAGTATTCAAATGAAAATCATTTCTTTGAAAAACGTCATTTCTACTGATATTATTTGCAGTTACATATTTTATAATACTGGTTCCAGTATAAACCGCCATTTCGTGACTGTTTAGATTACCAACTCTGGCAAATATGTTATTCATGCTTGTGTGATACGTAGACGAATTTACTACTCCGGCGCCTACATAGATACCCTGCTTGAATACTCTATCAAAAAAGTTATTGGTGATTTTGGCATATCTGGGGCCAAATTCTGTTTGCCTTAGACTGCTTCCTAGGCCTGTAGGATCTGTACTAGCAGGATTATCGCAAAATACAACACCCCTATCTAGATCAATAAAATAATTATTATTGATGTTCATATGATCTACATCGTGGTTTGATCTTATACCAGTAAACAGTCTTTCGAATTCACAATTTTCTATAGAGATATTTTGAGATTTATCTATTCCACGTAGACTTCTAATTTCTATACCTGCATAACTTGACGTACTCACAGTAGAGGTACTAGCATATAGGCCTACCATTCTAACATCTCTTACATAACTATGACTAGAACAATTAATCTGGATAAATGCACCACCTACTGCAAAATTATTTTTATGAATTAGAGTCATTTTTTCAATGCCCACATAATCCGGTGAGGCAGCAGTATTTGTAGGAAAATAATCTCCTGTACCTGGATTAGTTTGTGCATCGTTACCTACGGTTGCAAAAAAACTAGTACCACTAGATATTTGAATAATAATAGTGTTGTCTTTTCCTTCGCCTAAGATTTTAGTTTTTCCTGGCATATAGATCTTTTGACTGATCAAATAGTCGCCCTTGGGAAAATATAAAGTTTTTTCTGTACCAGTTGATAATGCTAAATCACTACTCCAGCGATCTGATAAAAATAAATTGGTAATTGCAGCCTGTATAGGACCAGAATCGTCGTTAACGCCATCACCGACTGCACCAAAATCTCTGACATTAACAATATCATCTAATTTATTTTGGATAGTTCTTGCAAATTCTACTAGAACAGAAGATGCTTGATCAGGAACCAATGACCAATTGGTAGTTGTAGTTGCGATACCTGTATCATCTCTAAATGTGTAGGTCGTAGCAGTATTAAGAGATGAGTATGATGTATTATTAGAACTAAAAAAATTCCTTAGATCGTTTTCTGTTAGAATCCTAACATTGGCGTCTCTGGCTCCACCATCTATTCTTCTTAGACCAATATATAGATTTTCTGTATCAGATGCCCAGCCAAATTCACCGCTATCTAATACAGGTACGCCTGTTTGATTTTCTTGCCCACGACGGACCTGAATTTTACTGATCTCAACAACGGCCATAGATAATATCCCCTTATGAGATATTTATCAGGTTAGAAGTTGTTTAAGTCCCCGCATTCCCTTGGTATAGTATTCTTCTACTTTATCTAACCATAAATCTTGGTACTTATTGAATTCGGTGGGCCATAAATCAAACTGTTGATATTGCAGGTCTCTAGAACACATGAAAACATGCCCTTCTCTGATGTCTGTGCCATAGACTTCATTATGTGCTAAAATATAGGCCACTAACTGCATCTTATAATCTTCAACCCATTCTTCTTTCTTGGGTTTATTAGTCTGCTTATAGTCACAAACAGATGGATTTCCTTTATAAACAGCCACTAAATCTGTAGTTCCGCTGTATAATCCTGGAAAATAAAGACTTTGCTCCATGGCCCAAACTTCATCAACGTGCTTTAATCCTTGTTCGATAATAATATCAGCCATTTTATTTGCCTGTACATGTACAGGATTATTGCCAGGCTGTCTTTGAATACCTGCAATAAATCTTTCTAAGTTGCCATGCATGGCTGTTCCAACACCTGCGGCTTCTTGAGTAATCTGATTGGCCTTTTCATGCCCAATTCTATTTCTCCATTCATTTAAAGCAGTCATATCTTTTGTGCTACTTAGAATGGTTGTAACACTGGGTAATTTTTCTCCGTCGGGCGTTTGATATACACGCTTTCTAGTGATAGGATCGTTTATCTGTTTACAGTTTTTATATTGAAATCGTTCAATAAAAGGAGGAGGATTAAGATTCATACAGTAATTATACTGTAAATTTTTAAATTGTCAAATTTTTGGAGTTAATTGTTTTGAATTACTTGATGCCATGGCATCAACACTGGGTCCAGCACCCTTGGCAGGCATAACACCTGCCTCTGGTTTATTAAGTATAATAGTTCCCTTATCAGTGATATCGAATACATCACCCGTTGGATCAATCTTATCTTTAAATGCTTTAAGTGTATCAATGTCAGTAATGCTAAATCCTAGGTCACGTGCTATATCTTTTAACACAGCCAATGGTAGTTCTCTAGAACCCCCTGATTTACGCACCTGACCTTGTCTTACTGCCAAGGCGCTTCTAAGAGATCCGACATCATACGTCGGATCCTCAAAGAGTTCTATAATTTTCATTTTGCTAGACGAGCAATGATACTGTGTGATTCTGCTAGTTTACGTTGAAAACGGCTTTCACGCATTTCACGTCCTGATACTTCCTCGCCACCAGCGGCAGCATCTGCTGCGCCGAATTCATCAGCAGAGGGTTGGTTCATCATATCCGGAGCAGCAGCGTCCATGCCTGGTTCCATTTCTGTATCCATGCCCATTGGTTCTGCAGGCATTTGCTCGCCTGCTAATGCTGCTACAGCATTTGATATGGCTTCACGTTGTTGAGTAAGAACTTCTAATGTAGCGCTCAATGCTGGGCCTACGGCCTGCTTGAATGCCTCTGCTTCGCCGGGTCCAAAGTCAGCACGGATAGCATCAGCAAGTTCAATCATACTCTTGGTTTGGTACTGGCCTACTCGCTGCATCCATGATGTATAATCATTTACCATATCCCCGGCAGCAGTAATGGCCTTGGCCTTACCTTCTTCATCCTCGCTTAATAGATAAGCAAGACTTTCATTTACTGTACGAACATTACGTTTGAAGATCAGGTTTGCTTCTTCTAACTTACCAGCCTTCTTTAATTTTTGACGGACGGCACCTGCAACACGCTCGCCTGCTGCTTTGCTGCCATATTTCTCGCCTGCTTTCTTGGCAATCTTAGCAAAGTTCTTACCTGGCTTGCCTTCATCCTTACCTTCCATTGTGCCACACTCTTTAAGACCATGCACAGGACATTTTTTACCTTTAGGAGTATGATTACACTTGTCATCTGCTTCTTTTAAGCGTCCATCTTTTTCGGCTGATTTTAACATTGCGGCACGATCAGCGTAGCTACTACGCTTGACATCTTTAGCGGCTTTCTTTTCACCCGGTGTTGGATTTTTTACGTGTTTTAGAGGATCAAACTTCTCTTCTTTTACACCAGGCTCATCTTGTTTTGCACTCTGTGCCTTGCCCTTGACTAATTTACCTTTGACCTGTGTGGCATGTAGTCTTGCTGCCTGATCACCTTGTTTGCCTTGATGGAAACTGGTAAAGGGAACTTTACCTTCTGGTGGTTTGCTATCATGTTCGGGATTGTCATAGCCTTTACCTTTAACACGTGCCTCTGCTGTTTTTTGATCTTTAGCCTTCCCACCTTTTTGATCTTTACCTGTGGCACCCGCGATTACATCACCTCTGGTTACCTTGTCAAAAGGAGGATAGTTGTTGGCTAAGTTGCCATCTGATCCTTTAGATTTTTTGGCATGCTTAGGTGCACGAACACCCTTTTTGGCTTCTTCTAATTGATCAATTTTATCTCTAAGTTTTTTAAGATCTTCGCCTAACATTTCTTTAATCCTTGTATTGAGCAATTGTAACATTGCTTTGTCTTTCTGATATGATTCATTATGAAGTAAATCATTTACACCAGCATTTCCTTCAGCCTGAAAAATTCTAGTCCTAAGTTTATTTCTAAAATCTTCTAATTGCTCACGATCATAATTATTCAAATCCACGTTGACCCCGAAATGTTTGGACATAGATTCTTTAATTTGTTGACTGGTAAGTTTTTTAGTGAAATCTCCGGTTTTCATAACGTTTCCAAAATATTTCTTTTATTTATATGATTTTTATAAGTTTAGAAAAACCTTCTGTGATGCGATTATAGAAATACTTTTTCTTTAACCTAGCATTTTGTAGTTTTTCTAAGAATAAATCAGCCTTGGCATAGTTTTTTCGATCGCAATTTTTCTCATATAGATGTTTACAATGTTGTTCATCAAAAGAATAATGTCCATAGTACGCATCTAATATCACAATTTCATTATCTGTTCTTATGCCCAATGCCATCTTGTTGGCCAATATGGCAGCACTTTGCGGTAAGTTTAGATTACTTACCATCATGAACCCATCGATATCTAAAATATCGTAAAAACCTCTAGCATCTTTCTTAATTATAAAAGATCCTACTTTGATGTGACCATCCTTGGTCTTTTTTGGAGGTACGTAGCCTTTATTAATTAAATTCTTATTAACCTGTTGGTTGAGAGATATAAGTTCTCTTAAAACATTTGGAGATAAAGGCTTCATTTAGTTGGCTGTTGACCTAATGTCTGAGGCTTGGTCTGCTGTATAGATTTCATTATTGATGCCATTTGTGTAGGCAATCCAGGATGATTAATCGTAGCCTTGGTATAATCTGCTATGGCTTTTTGTTGCTCCGGTGGCAAATTTTTAATAGGTTGTTTTTGTTGAACAGAATCATAGGCTCTTAAAAAATCATCAACACTCTTAACATTGATCTGATTTTGTTTTAATAAATTATCTAAATTTTTAGAATTTGGGTCTGGCTTTGCTGGTTGATTAGGTTGGTTAACAGGTTTCGTACTAGGTTGTTGACTGACTGTAGAAACTGTGCCCACCTGTCCTGTAGTCGATCCAGTGGTTCCTATAGTCTGCTCTGCTAATAATTCTTGTATTTTCATTTTACATTTTTTGCAGCATGACTATCATCACACCTAACACACTTGCTACCACTGTGCCTGCTGTACCGATTAGAATTTTTACAGTCGATAAGTGGCTTTCTTCTATTGTTTTCTTTAATCCCCCAACGCTGGATTCAATTGCGGTGAGGCGAGATTCTAATTGTTTATATCTTTCAGCGCATAATTCAACATGTGCCTCCAGATTCTCTTTTTCAATATCCGTTGTTGCCACTCAAGGTCTCCTTGTTGATAGTAAAAAATGTGCCTAAACGGTGCCTTTGAGTGCCTTGATTATTGTGTTTTTAGTGCTGCGATTTTTAAGATCAAAAATCGGCATGTCAATATTTATCGATTCGTTGAGTTTTTGAATAATTGGTACTCCATGTAGGTCATCTATTAAACTGCCAACTTCGTCTATTCCATTAGCATAAACACCCGATCTATCTGTGGTAAATCTAAATGTCCATACTGTTTGTTTTCCTTTATAGTCGGATCCAAACTCTAGTCCTTTTAATTCTTTGTTTTCTGAATGAGGACTAGTCTCATAAGCAATAATAGACCTTAATTCTAGACATTGTTTCAAAGTAATAAAATTTCTTTCCTGGTCATGCTCTTTAAACATGGTCCTATGCGGTCTAATAACTCCAGTATTGGTAATATCTATCAAGGTTTGCACTTCAAAAATGTTCATAATTAAATACCCATATAAAGATATTTAGCCAATAAAAAAGGCGTTCTAAAAGAACGCCTTGTGAGGTGAACAATAATTAAATTGTTAGGTTTGTAACTGTGGTCAATGCCATGTTGATGCTCTGGATAGAACCAGAACCACCATAAGTTACAGCTTGAACTAAATCCTCTAGGTGTGCTGCAAAAGTTTCGCTATTTGTACCATCATATGTATCTGTACCATAGTTTCCACCAAGTGCTGCAACCGCTACACGAAGCATACTACCAGCACCCTGGCCATAATTACCAGTTTGTGGGTTACCTACAACTTCAATGCTAGCAACCTGAGCAATCGCTTCTAGTGCTTTAGCAACTGGGCTTGGTACACCTGCTGTAGTTGCACTGGTCTTTGCAGTAATTGCTGCTGGGAAGTCGATCATGAACCACTGTAATGTTACACCATTCTTAAATAATGGTAGTTGAACTGCTTCATTCTTTTTTACTAACTCAGCCATTTTAATTTCTCCTTATTTGGCAAGCATTTCGTTGAATGCTAATGTTATTATTTATGCTTAAATCTTAATTTTTATTTTTAACCTATTATTTTGGAATTTTATTGTCTCTAAGTTTTCTAATACCTCTTGAAAACTTGTTAGTATCTGCACCTTTGATACTGTTTAAAAATCTACGCTCTAGTTCTCCTGCATCGGATTCGTTATAATTTTCTCTTATCAAAGATAATAAATTTATTGCACTATTAATAATGTGCGTTGCCCTACTTTCAATAATGGCTTCATTATCTTTTTTATCAGCGATGCTGTTTAATTCTTCAATTAAACTCTTGGTAACTTTTTTCAATTTAGGTCTCCACCTAATATTTATTTTTCAAATTGATCTGTTTATAATATAAAGATATTGCATTGCAACAAACACTGCTAAATATAAAAGAACACAGATATATAGAGGAAAAATAAAAATGTTACTATCTCAATTCATGCTCAATATCCTTGAGCGCCTGGCGGAGATGTTTCCTAAAGACGGTTACCAAAGTCGTTTAGAAACATATCTCAGTACCAAAAGCATTACCGATGCTGCAACTCTTGACAACTACATCAAGGAGTTTGAATATAATTCTCATAAGGAAAGATAAAATGTTCACTTATATTATGTTAGTTTTTCGTAAAATTTTCAAAGCATTAGAGCAAAGTGGTCAAGCCCGTGCTCGTAGATACTTACACCTACATCGTCAAGGTCTAGGAGGATGGCAATGACTATGTTAAAAATGTTATATTCAGTTTGGTGTCAAGGTCTACTCGCAGCACAATTAACCAGACGTGGTCGTTGGAAAAGTGCTACTAAACTTATAAACAAATAATTATGGAACCTACTTTAATTGCCACTTTTGCTGTACTAATATTTCTTTGTATGGTCGTTGCCATAGACGAAATGTTAGAACGTAAATATTCACTAGGTGAGGAATGGGATTTTTTAACTCCTTATTCTCGCCGAACACCTTGACCTACATAAATAAAATTGTATATTATTATACTTGACATACACATACACAAAGGAGAAAAATATGTCTAATAGTGATCGTATTCTACCAGAACTAAAATTACCCGAAGTTAAATTTAACAAGAACGGATATGAAATCCGCACAGAAATTCTAGGTATGGCTAAAGATCTAGTTCAAACAGAATTTCATACTAAATTCCAAGGTTGGGAATTGTCAGCCAAGCGTGATGAAAAAACTGGACAAATTGTCAGCACTGTGGCAATGCCTGAGTTTCCAGGACTAGATAAGGTTCTAGAAACTGCGCAGAAAATGTATGACTTTGTAAATGCGGCGGGACAACACAGAAAATAATACCTTACTCTCATAGAGATTTAAAGGGCCATAAGGCCCTTTTTTTTACCACATTATTAATTTAGGTAGTAAGATTAATAAACCAAATAATAGTAATAAAACAGCCCAATATTCACGATAATCAAGTTCAGTTTGAAGCCTTTCAAGATCTTCTGGGCCAAGAGCCTGTCTTACCTGCTTGCTAATTCCGTCTTTGGTTGAAAATAAAATTAAAATTGCATACGTAATAAAAATTACTGCTATGGTATTTAGAAACATCTTTATCCTTTTTTACTACGCCCCTGTCTCATATTAATCTGCCAGTGTGCCAACTGCTTTTTCCTTGGACTGGCTGAATCACTGGATCTAATCTTTTTTAGTTGTGCTATTGTAATACCTTTTTTAATGCCGTGTCTACCACTATCACCTTTATCCTGTGGATTACGACCATCAGCAAAGTTTTCTCCTACCTTTCTAGGATCTTCTGCTGTGCCACCATCTATTACATCAGTGACTTCACGATTGGGTAGGCTGTTCAAGGCGTGTATCTGCATTAAATCCAAATCTTTAAAACTGGGTTCTATTTTCATAGCGTGCTGAACAGCAGTCTCCCTATTTGGGGCCCTAACCTTAACTGCCACAGTAGGTGTATCTTTATCTACATTATATACATAGAAGATAGGCATAAAACTACCGTGTTGTGGCTGTTGAGCACTAGACCATTTTTCAGGTGCAGCACCTTTCCCTATGACAAACACGAACCCATTATCACTGTTATTCCTATACAATGGATCCTTTTGTATTTCATCAAATGGTATAACGTGCCAGCCTACTTCCTTGGCCACACGTTTAGTTATGGTGTCGTACATTCTTGCTCTGGACTGTTCTTTTGCTGTAAAGAATAATCGATCTGGGTTATACATTTCCACAAAATCTTTACAGGCCTGTCTAACCGTGGCAAAAATCACATTAGCGTTGCCACCACCTGTTATATCATAACTATCGCCTACTTTAAATTGAACTTCGTATTCTTTACGATTTCTGTGTGGAAATTCCCCAAATTCTACTTCTAATTCTACATCTTCTTTGTTGCCATATTGATCTGTCACTGTGACATAACCTCTAGCCGCAATATAGTCACTACCCTCTGCCCATTCAAGATCTATGGCTAGTTTAGGGTCGAAAAGTTCTATGATAATTTCTCTAACTCGCATACTATGTTCTCTTACTTCATATGTGTATTTAACTAAATAATGTCGGGGAGTAGTTAGCCTGAACGGGCTTTATACATCGTCAGCACGGA
>JACCDO011398866.1_pt1 | contig 11115 bp, 5 predicted proteins | sample 7446101 | NCBI WGS metagenome assembly JACCDO01 (sample SAMN15323440, study PRJNA562643) | freshwater metagenome | isolation source: river surface water | place: USA:Blue River Watershed | collected 2017-08-16
AATTCTAAAGAGAACGAACAAGCTCTTGTTGCTCAGATTTCGGCGTTACAATCAGAGTGCTCTAGTCAGAAAGATAACATTCTTAAGGTGACATCCGAGTACCAAAGCAAACAGCTAATCGCGGACGACGCACTTAAGTCACTATCTCAAATGTACAACGAAACGGAGAGTAAGTTGTCAGAATCTGTTGCAAGTGTGACTACGTTACAGAGCAAAGTTCATGCTCTTGAGCGAGACGCTGATGAGATAAGAGAAGAAAGAGAACGACAGCGTCGCCGAGTGCTAGAGCTGGAAGGCGTCATTGAACAAAACGTTTCTTTCATGCAAGAAAAATTACCACATCAAGATTCAGCTCAAAATTTTGATCTTTCGGCTCAATTAAACCACTATACTCAGAGTCTAAGTAAAGAGCTTGCTCGTGTCAAAGCTAGCGGCAGCAATTTTGCGGAGCGTGAGAACGAGTTAATGGAGCAATTGAATGGCGAGAAGCTCGATCACGAAGTGAAATTGGAAATGTTGAATGATAAGATCAAAAAGTTAAAAGTATTATTGACCAAGAGCAAGTCATTGGTGCAAGAAAAGGAGGCGGAGATAGCCACCCTAATGACGGTCGAGGCGCGCCCAAGGCGATTTACGATTCAGTCGCGAATTACGATGCCAGAGCACGATGGTGCGGCAAGTCATGTTGTGTGGTGTTTCGTTGTCGAGCTGCTTGCACCAGGGGTGAAATCTGCTAATACCGTGCGTTGGGCTACACAAGAGCAGGTAGATAAATGGATACATGATGGCAGCATCCTAGTGGGAGAATCCCCTATTATACTGCAGGAAGAATGGAAACAAAAGACGGAGAGTGAAATCTCCGAGTTAAAGAAAGAAAACGAAGTTGTGACAAATGAGTTGCAGCAGCTAAAAGAGACATTTGATGCTTATAAAAACCGAGCCGCGGCCGCCTTGAAACGGCTCGGACAAGACGAAAGGACAGAAAAGCAAAAGACGATTCATGCCGAAAGCGAGCAAATAGGTAAATTCAATGAAATTATTCACAATTTAGAGGTTCAAATCGCGATTAGTGCCCGCGGTTTAGATGATGAAAAGAGCAAGAATGATGCGTTGCAAAAGGAGATAGAGGCCAAGAAAGATCAAATTGAATCGATGGCCGATGACATGGTTACGCTGAATGAGTCGATTAATATTTTGAACTCGACGGTGCAGCGACTGACCAAGGATAACAATGACGTCAGAAGTCTATATAATACACAAATATCTACCATGGAAGACTTGAAGATGCAACTGCGATCTCATCTAACTCCCGATCCAGTAATCGTGGCGAAAGACGAGGCCGAAGAAGTGCCTTCTACCTATGAATCACCAATTAAAGAATGCGTTAGTGAAGATAATATACCAGTAACATCACCAGATAACACGGTTCAAGAGCCCGAGCTCCATTCTACTTTGAACACGTTGAATGCCAATTTGAATAAGCATAAGCGATTACAATCGGCGCCGCCACCCACTGACAACTACGAGGACTTGGAGTCGCTGCTACTGTCTACTCCTAAGAGTGTCACTAAAGGGACCAAGCAACTATTGTTATTTGAACAGAATGAAAAGGAGCTACACATCGCCATGGCGGATTTGAGACAATTAAATGCCAACCAATCGCTGGAAATTTTGGACATGAAGCGAACTGCTGCATTGAGTGACGAACAGATCGCGGTATTGAAAGAAAGCCTGCGGGAATTAGAGATCAAATTAGTGAGAGAACGAGAGTTCAATTCTGATTCCCATCGACTCAATGCCGAATATTTGGTGAACATTTTGAAAGGATTTCTCTTAAGTGACAATCCGAGCGAAAAATCTAAATTGGTGGGTGTTTTATGTTCAATTTTGCACTTAAAACCCGAAGAAGCATCTATAATAACAGAGAAATGGAAGGTAAGACCAGGCGGATTGATCGGCCACGCAGTGGGCCTTTGGCTCAAGAAATAATACAGAATGTACAATTGTATGTTAATTTAACTTGGTATAGAACTCGCCGTTACACCGAGAGTCCAGGCAAAGCCACTTCCGGTGCAACACATCGTTGCATTCCACCGGATTTCTCTTAATCCCAAGATTCTTGAATCTGTTTGACGCAGCACTGCATATGGGACACATAACTGGCCTCGTTATCAGTGGGGGCGTGTTGAAATATGTCGCGGCCTCTCGATTACTTGCGATTATTTCACTCAATCGATTTTCATTGTATTTCGGCTTGCCATTTTGATGATTAACCATTGCACAATTAATATCTAATGCATCCATTAGAGCCGAGTCTGATTCATTCAACGCACGTAGAACATAGCTTACTGCTTCTATAGTACTATGAAGTAAAAGTAAGAGAGTGATAATTAAAGGATTGGCTAATGCAATAATCTCTACTGTACCTTACACATAACTCTTTCGTTTGTTTCCGCGACGTGAATGATGATGGTCCCGAAATAACGTTGTTGATATTAACTCGTGGAATAGTGCGAGGAAATTGCTTATTTAAAGTCTTGCTTTCCGCCCAAGTACCTTCTAGTACTACAATATTTAGCTTTTTTGACTTTGCATCATATTGTTTCATCCAGCTACTAATACATACACTATCATTTGACGGATATAATATAATTGTTTCCTCAGAGTTGGAGGAAAATGCCAAGTCGTCAATTTGAAACAATGAAATGGTAGTTTGGTTTGGATATAGTACGCGTAATAGCTTTCCTGTATTCGATGTTCGACCGAACTCTTTATAGTGCATATATACATTAAAGGTTATATTTTCAGAAATAGGTGATGCTTGGAAAGATTTGCATATGCAATTTTGTTTGTGAAAGAAACAATTGTAGCACCTGTTATCCTTTTCAAGTGACTCTACTTTCTTCAAGTAATTAGCACGTGCCACCGTGTTACTTCGCAGTTCCCATCCCATTATTAGCAGCTCGCAAAAGCAAGCGATCAACATGAAGTAAAGCACAATGCGCATTATTCCATCCTAGTTGATGTCTATACCACCATGGCCATTGCCAAGGACTCGACCCCACTCCTGTAAAGTGACTAAATGCCTTGGCAACTGGCAATAGGTACCTAGGTTAAAAATCGCCGATAGGATGTTGCTTGAAGGGATTAGCATACTGTACCGGTACAGTACGTAATTTCAGGAATTCTTGGATTGCGACACCTACGGGGTGCCGGCAATCGATTCGAGTGAGGCGATGCGTCCCTCTCCCAGCGGCGCACTCCAAAATGATATGGAGCAGTTGCACATAAGTGAAACAGAGCAGGGGAGTAAAATGGAAAAATTACCCGATAGTATAGAACCCATTCAAGCCAGCAAACCTTATGCAAAGCTTTTGATAATAATAGTGCTGATTATTGTTTCATTTGTAGCAATTGGTATATTGAAAAAAGAGATGATTGGACAACTATTTTCAGCAACTGCAATAACAATAACTTTACGCGGAATAAATGAAAATATCGATACTAAAAGTCATGTCACAATGAGCAATATCAAAAATCAGACATATTGTACGAATTGTTTCTTTGGACATAATTACACGTGGGTTAATATATCTTCTGATCTTTTCTTGGAATGGTACCCGTCGCATTTGGATCAGTGCGTATTTAGTGGATACAGTATAAATTATTGTGTTTCTAGTAACAACGCTTCAACTTATAGAAGTCCTTATCACTGGAATTGGAGCAATTTCGTGCCCGAATCTTTGTTAGTCATGCCAGTTGGATTCGACGCAGAAAAAGGTCCGAACCACGGAAAGCTTGCTGATTTATTTAAACACTTTTATCAAAAGAACATTGTTCTTATCAACATCGGAGACAGCGTCAGCTTACAGTTCATACGGTCAATTCAATATGAAATCAAGCGTGAATACGGGGAGAATATGATAATTTCACCTCCATTCATTGAGCTTTATGACCGGAAGTTCATAGATAGCGCAGATATACTTGAGTTCTCTATACTCGTCCCAGTGGACAATATGCACACCACAATGATGGAGTTCAAGATAGTTCATATCAGGAACTACGACTGCAAAGGCATGTACAGCAAAGTGGTTAATGTAATGGCAAAGTACAAAAAGAAACATAATTCTGACATCGGATACAAGTGGAAGCAGTCCCCACAATTCGCAATAGTGTACAATCTCGGTCTTCATTGCCACAGCTACAAGGAATACGTGGACATTTTGAGCACAGATTTTAATGCATTTCAACTTTTAACAGATTTTGATATCACATTTTTTTACAAACAAACTTCAGTTCAGCACTTTCGCACTGCGACCGGAGAGTATAATGTGTCCAGCATGAACAGCTCAGTAATAACGCTGCAACACAAATGCGCGCCGGTAAGTCTCACACAAGTGACGATGTATGAGAATGCAGAGGACAAGGTCATTCAAGAGGCGTATTCTAGGTACCTTAAATCAGGAAAAACCCTGAATCAAGTTAATGTTCTTCCATTTCGACACACAAGGAGGTACTGGGATTTGCACACCCAACGAGCAGGCGACTGCACTCATTTCGGCGAATATGCCCCTTTGATGTACAAGCCTGTTTTCAACACCATGTATAATTACTTCTTATAGCCCCAATAGCGCATGTTAATGATGAAAATATATTGATCTAAATGTAATTATTGTAATGAAATAGCAAGTGGTAGTGCCCACCATTGGATACCAGAGAATTAATTACAAATAAATAAATTCTTCTAGTAGACTTGAGTACTTTCTTCTATAATTGCACTGATTGGCACTGCAAGACTGCCTCAGGCTTTAGTAGGATGTAGTTTTTTGTACCTGGCGGGACCACCTCTCGCTAACGCGGCCAATAATTTGTCAGATATCTTTGGTTTCATGGCATCGAAAACGCCACCGCTACTGATACTCACTCTACCTTTTGCAGTTGCACTGGCAGATCTCATGGGAGGTTCAACGGGTGTAACTTTCTGCGGCTCAATCGCTTTTACAATTACACATACTTTATCATTTGTAGTGCTTTCAGCACCAGTCAATGACGCAGATCTCTTGGGATTAATGCATTGGCCTATATGACGAGGTAGGCAGTAACAAGCTTTGTCGCACTTGTCTAATCCGAACAACGGCTCTTTTAACTGTGCATTGTACTCATACCACTCATGCATAGGCTCGGGGTTAAGTGTCATGAATGCATTAGCCAGTGTTCTTTGACGCGAGTCACGATTATTGTTGGCAACCATGATACTGGCTGCTATGAAAGGAGCATCATCAATCCCGTGGCTCCGAATGAATTCGTCGCAATGCAATTGCATTTGTTGCTGTTGCAGGGCATCGTAATTCAAGCTGGTGTAACAAGCGCCAAAAAATGCGACTCTAAACAATTCACGCGGATCAATAATTGCTCCATTGTAGGCTGATAAAATATTTTGTAATGGCTGAAATGGAGCCTCTTGATCGCCACAGCTATTAGGATTGAAAAAGAAATTGAAGCAGTTCTTATAGACCTCCGTTATACCGATGATGATCGGAAACAGATGAGTCAGTAGAAACAAGTCGCAACTCTCCACATTATTTTCATGGCAAAACTTGATGAAACGGTCTGCGCCTTCAACTATCGCCTGGTCCTGATGACTGCCTTCTCTTTTCTCCCACACTCTTTTCGTATATGATATGTAGATACTAAGCAGCGAATTCATCGAAACGGTGATCGACAGTCGGGAACTATCCGCGCAATTGATAGTGAGTGCGTCTGCATTCAAATCAAATTTCTTGACGTTCTCCGCAGGTTCTTCCACTGATTCTGGTACTTCTGCAGCTTCTGTCTTTCGAGGCCAGGTGAAGGCATGAGCGAAACTCTCCCATTTAGCAAGGAATTCTAATGCGAACCTTTCCTCTAGCAGCACCACTTCGTCGTGGAATATTTGCTTGTTATTCTCTTGTTGCTTCCAGTATTCTGCCGATTGTACTAATCTTTTAGTGTCATCTTGCGCATTGTACACATTGTGGCGTTTAAAGTACCTCGCTCCGAGCACAACTATACATGCGAAAGCTTGAGCTCGCGCGCTGTTTTCAAACCTAAGGAACAAGGAAGGGAATAAACTGCGGATACTAATCAACCTTTGACTGCGAATCTTGTCTAAGTCCGCTTTACACTTTTTGGAATACAAATTTGCCGCATCGACTATACCTATAGGTATGGGGATAATGCGATTGCCGTTAATGTCATATAGCTCATTTTCAAAGATCGATATGCATATTGATGGCGCACAGATAGAGCTATAAGTACGCGACCACCATTTTAATATCGCCACATTATAATCGTTCTGGTGCCGATTCCTCCAAGCACTTGCCTCGCTCACAACTGTTGAGGCAAAATTCGTGTCGGTAGTCAGTATGTTCACACATACTTGAAGCGCATTGTCACCATGTTTTTCAATAAACTCGCTTATTTTACGACTATTGGCACGTTCTAGCGACCAATTCAACGAATGGCCACATATGCACACCACTGAGTCACAGCCTTCACTCCTGGTCAAATGGAGGGAGCAATGTGGACAAATGATTACATCGTTATTGAATTTAGAAGAAAATAAAGTGCAAGTTTGATTGCTATGCCAGTACGACTTACATCGAAAGCATATTTCTGCGCGGCAGCAAATTGTCGCGACGAATCTAGGGAATCGGTTATAGTAGCGTAACTGTAACGTCGCGCGACGTTCAGGATCGCCAATAAGTTTCAATACATTCATTAATATGCTCCACTTGCCAGAATTATTTTCGTCTTTGGTATCGAGAAATTGAACTGGGAAGTACGTATCTATGATATCGGCAAAAAAATCGTCAACACTAATTTCACCCGTCTCGAATTTCTTTACTTGCTTCTTCAACGCATCGAAGAGAATGCGATCTTTCGGTAACAATTGCGCCACGTTGTTATGATCTAGTTTTGTAACAATTAGATTTTCTCTGCTAGATACCAACGAGTATGCACTGCTCAATGGATTGCAGCATCGAAACGATAGGACAGACTGGCACAACTTCTCGTGCATAGCTATAACTTCCGGCTCAACAAGCTTACTCCATTTTTTGTAATGAATAATTCGTTTAACCGGCTTGCCATCTCTGCCTGAATCGGTATGAATTAATGGACAATAAATTGGCCGGCAAGTGCCAATAGCAGATGATAAAACTTTTGTCGAGATGTAGGATATAATGCAATCTGTGCACGCCGAGGTTTCAATGTTAGAATCATTATCAGTGCTTACATGCCTATAACTGCATAGACCATGATTCAAACTGATGCTTGGTTTTTCATCCAGACATAATGAACATCGGGTAGATAGGACTGGTATATTCTTAGGATTATCTGTATTTGCACTCTTAATTTCATCGCTAACTTTGGGGGTATGCAACTCTGTTGGGAGTAACTTTGATGTGCTAGGTAGCAACACCTTATTGGATAATTCTGTAGGCTTCGTACTTGAACCCCCAGTATGTATTTGAAGTTGCACTACACTTGAAGATGAGGGCACAGATAATGATAATGGCTCTGGTGTTTTTGTAGGCAAAGCTATGTTAGATACGTTTAGTAGTTGATTCGGAACAGGTGTCTTATTCGGTATTTTTCTTTCCGGTGTTTTTTTACAGCAGTCCTTTGATGTCGAGAGTTTGGTTTGCATTTTCATTGCGCTCTTTGCAATTACCACAACACTGCTACCCTTCGATGACGCTGATGATGTAGATGCTGAGGTGGATGCTGAAATTCTAGTTAGGCAGTCTAGACTTGGAGTTGTGCTCTTCGAAATTGGCATCGCACTTCCTCCCTTCGACGCCGAAGGCGCAGCTTGATGTAGCGTTGCACGCTTCTCTGTCTTAGCTAGTCCCTTATTGGACTTCATTCTCTGCATTATCGAATGTTAATAATTTGGCATACCAATATCTAGAAATTTCGATCGACTTAGGAACTTTCTTTCACTCGGGCCGCTTTCCATTTAAAAGACAGCAATTTGTCTTGAGTACCCACTATTCTTTTGGCGAGTTGTAACAGCTCTCTTGCTAGGTAGCTCGAGTATAAAGTCGATGAAATGGACATTCCAGTGACAATGCCGCCTCACACATTTTATTTCATCGCTGTATCCCTACTACGCTTCTTCATGGGACCAGTCATCTCTAATACAAGTCTATTAATTATGAGTGATGAAATAACTATCGTGATGCAAATGTGAAGGAAATACAGCCATACTCCACGTACTCCAGTAACTCCACTGTACCAGTACCGGTGCATTTTTGTCAATCCAAAATTTTGTTGGTAGAGATCCCACAAAATTTCCACTTGTTGACGTTATTTCCTCCGCAATAGGATGCGCGGCGGGCCTCCAGCGACACTGCCTCCCACGCGCACTACAGGCGTCTTTCAGCGCTTTTATTCCCGCGAAAAGGTCATAATTTTGATGGTATTAGGTGTTTTCTTGATGATAATCGGCTACACTACCTACGAGATTCATCAGACAACTACTTTAGACTCTTTACCAGAAGCGTTTCATGTTCCGGTGGCACATTCTTTGCGGAATAGCAAACCGAGCAAGGAACCAGTAATTATATCCACTGATCCTAGGGTCATTACAATTTTTAATCATCTTGGATTTGATATTTCACTTTTCTTTGATAATAGTAATGATATAGGAACATCGAATAGTGGGGAGTTGCTAGGTACTATACCATCAAAAGAAGAGTTTAAGATATCTGCTAGCAATGGACAAACGTTTTATGTGACTGAGGTCGATGATTATGAGAAAAAGAAAAGTATGTTTGTAATTAGATATAATAGTGACACTTACAATATTGGTAGTCCATTAACTATTAGTGCTCACGATAAGCTAGGTAAAAATATGCAACTTAATGTAGAGTATAGGAATCGCACATATCCAAAGATAGTTTTTTTAAATTCTAACGCTGAACATAATGCTATGGCGGCCAAATTTCGCAACTTATCAAATAAGAAAATAGAATTCTTCTATGATGACGGCCGCGATGGTATCCCTCAAGGCCAGTTGAAGAGTGGCCATGAGACTACTACCGCTACGTATGTGGGTCATCAGTTTTATTTTAAGGAAGTCGGGAAAAAGTCTGTAGAACTAGCAAGATTTGTGATGAAGGCTGACCAGTCGTTATATATCATATACGACCCCCAAAACCCTGCAGAACAATCCTTTCTTGATATTTCTAATCGAGAAATTGACTTTAACGATGAATATTCCAAGCGAAATGGAATGATGTGGCGTCATTTCTACGGCACAAACGGTCCTCGTCCCCCACCGTCTTTATATCAGTGGCCAGCGTCAAAGATTGGCCAGGTGCATCGAGTTACTTCTACCGAGGGCTATTGGAGTTGTGACGGATCGGAAGTCGAATGCAAATCTAAGGAAAAAGTAACACTCAATCTGGAAGTAGTATCACTTGCACCACGGGTATTCGTGATAGAAAACTTTCTTTCTGATTTTGAAGTTGATGAAATTATCAAACACGCCCGACCCCGATTACACCATAGTAGTGTTGGTGATGTAGACACTGGTGCATTTGAAAGTGATACAAGAACATCAACCAATACTTGGATTGCTCGATCTCACTCAGCGATTACAGAAACATTATTTTTAAGGGCTTCAGATTTATTACAGATTGATGAAAAGTTGTTAGATCGTCACAAGAATGCAGAAGACATGCAAGTGGTACACTATACAAAGGGCCAGAGGTATGATTCACATCATGACTGGGGTGTAAGTGGATATCCTGAGTCTAGATTTATCACTTTATTACTATATCTAACGGACATGCCTGATGAACATGCTGGTGGCGAAACATCATTCCCAAAAGGTGCAGGGGGCAAGGGATTTAAAATTCATCCTGGCAAAGGGAACGCCGTGTTGTTCTATAATCTATTAGAAGATGGTAATGGTGATGACTTGGCTTTACACGCTGCATTACCTGTAAAAAATGGCGAAAAATGGTTAGCTAATTTCTGGGTATGGGATCCTAAATTCAAAGACTGATAGTTGTATGTGCTTTCTGTATTATTGTTAATATGTAACCAGTTGTTAATCCCTCTTCCGGTCTCGTCGCTAGTTCAAGAAGAACAACAACAAGGAACAGGATCAAGGAAAAAGAAGAAGACACGGTCGCAGCCATGTCAGAGTTGCAGAAGATGTTGGATAGGCGAATGAAAATCAACGAAGGCGAGGAAGTTGGCGGGGTCATGAAGTCTCCAACTTCCGCAGCAAACAATGTATACACATCATGATGAAAGCATTTCTAGTTGTTGCAACGTAAACGCGGAAGTGTGCTCATTGTCACCGTTGGACTCGTTTGAATGCATTTTATTATGCAGCAACTCAACGGAAACCCGCGCTAGTAACAACTTCAATTCTTCGATAAATACAACAGTCGGATCACGGTTAACGGTTGGTTTATTCGTTATATTCTTTGCTTTTCGCGCGTATTTCAAGGCGTTCACAGTCTCTGGGTAATCAATTGCATCGCAGCTGAGACAGCACAAGAGTAGAGTGCGACTGTTTCCACCTAGAGAATCTTTTAATATTCGTGTTAATTTGCTATCACGGTAAGGTATGTGCACTTTACTCTTCTTCTGTTCGTCGCCGAGTATACTGATTACATTCCCGAGTGCTAACAATCCTTTATTGATGTCTATTCCTTCCTGCAACTTTTTTCCTACTGAATGTGTACGTTTTAGTCTTTCAGATCCTGCTAAATCTGACGGGATAAGCGACGTTGTAGCAATAGGAAAATACAATCTTAATAATGGATTTTTGGCAGTTGATATTATCACATATGGTGCTACTATTACTAGTATTAAAATGCCGAATAGAGAAGGATTACATGAAGAAGTTACTTTATGCTATGATTCATATGAAGAACTTGTCGGTAATCCTGGGCCATACTATGGTTGCATTGCTGGTCGATATGCAAATAGAATAAAAAATGGAAAATTTCAAGTGGATAACATTGATTATCAATTAGCGATAAACAATGGACCTAATGCATTACATGGTGGAATCGTTGGATTTGATAAGAAGATATGGAATGCTACAAT
>JACCDO011611143.1_pt1 | contig 11115 bp, 11 predicted proteins | sample 7446101 | NCBI WGS metagenome assembly JACCDO01 (sample SAMN15323440, study PRJNA562643) | freshwater metagenome | isolation source: river surface water | place: USA:Blue River Watershed | collected 2017-08-16
ATTCCGGGGACCATGCGGATCGGAGTGACTTTGCCAAGATCCATCACTTTAGACGAGATCCGAGACGGTCCCTTGGTTTCTGCACTCGCAACCGCAGGTAGAAGCAGACAAACGAGCTTAAAGAATTTCAGCTTCTTCATAGTTCACCACCTCATACGGATAAGGGTTTGATTCCGACCGCCGCACACCTCTTACGGTCAGATCCACGCGCAGCTTTGCCTTGGTTTCTTGAAGGCGGTTCTTCACCGTTAGAACTAGGTCCGCCTGATAGGTCGTCGGATCAATCTCGCGAAGGTCCGAAATCTCAACCCGCTGTGAGATTTCCGAATCCTTTAGCCTTGCCGATAGGCTTTGAAATTCAGTCTTCTTTTTCTCCCAGAGATCCGCGCTCATCAAATCGCCCGATTCTGAAACCTTCTTTTCAAAAGATAGGGAGTCGTAAGCATAAAAGCCTTGAATGAAGCGTTTTAGGAAGTTCTGCCTTTCGGACCGGATCAAGCGGTCGTCAGCGGTCTGAATGATCCTCGTTCCGTATGAATCGACCCCAATTAGGATTGGCTTCGGATCAAGCCGAACCAGCAAATAAGTCGCGACACCTGCATAAACGACCAGTCCGAAAAGAAGCGCTCTCTTTAGAACCCCAGAGAGACTAACGATTTGAATGGTTTTAATCATGATTCATCTTTCGCTTTAAAATAATGATCTAAATGAATGTTCGGACGTTTGGAGTTCGGCCTTCCTTAAATTCATAGGGCTTTTCTTTCATGAAATTATGGAATGCATCAGAAGCCACCTTTGAGATCGGATCTTTTCCGTACTTCTCCGGATTTATTGCGCGATCTGGAAATTGAAGGGCTCTTCCGGCGAAATTTGCGGCATGTCCGGCCGCTTTCATAGCTCCGCCCGCCATTCGTCCAGATCGACTAGCGCTCGCGGAAAGTGCATCTCCCATACCTCCGAGATTTCGACCCATTTCCTCTGCACCTTTCCCAATCCCCGCGCTGACATCCATACCTTTCTTCGCTGCACTGCCAGCCGTCTTTGAAGCCTTAGAGGCTAATCCCCCGCTTTTAAACGTTGCTCCCGCCATCTTGGCTCCTAAGCCAGCAACGCCTGAAATTGCTGCGCTCGCAGACTGGACCGTTTTCATGACTCCCTCACCGGTTAGGAGCTTTGCCCCGAGGAAAGGACTCACGAATTGAACAATGCCAAGTAGAAGCGCGGTTAGATTGCTTCCGTGTGTCGCGTCGTCCCGCGTGAATACAAGAACCGCCAATAATCCTGTCGCGTTCCAGAAGATGGGCCAAATTGCGAGAACAATGAAAGACCCTAAAAATACTGGCCAAGCGACAGCAAAATTGAGTGCCTGGGACGCAAAGATGACGATCGGAAACAGGACGATCATGAACGACAGACCGAAATTAATAAGGAACGATGCCACTCCATAAAGAATGAAGCGGGTCCACTCGTAGAGCCATGAAAGTAAAACCTTCCAGTCAAAGGACATTCTAATCCAAGAAGGAAGGTCGTTTTTTCCTGGCCGGATTGGCTCGGTGCCAATCGCTACGACCGCACTAGACAGTCCATCTGTGAGATCAAGAATCGCGCGAACTAAGTCGGGAAAAATAAAGAGTAGGAAGGCACAGACTAAAGTGTCGCGAAGGAGATCCCCGTAGCTCTCTGGCCCCTTAAATGAAAACTGATAAAAGATAACTCGGATCGCGATAACGAGAACAATTAGTCCAATAAGCGGGAACCGAAGCTTCTCAGCCAACTCAAATGCAGATTCAAAGGCGTTCTCCCTCCTCGGGAACGTTAGTGCTTCAGTGTTTCCGTAAACTCTTGCGCCTTTCTTGGCGAGACTTGAGCGAATTTCCGTGATTTGGCGCCTTCTCTCAATTGTCTTTTCAATGCCCTTCTTCTTTTCCTCAACTAGGAGCTGCTTAACAGTAGCGGTCTGCTCAAGCTCAGCCATGAGGGTTTGCTGAGTATTTGATGCGGTATCAATCTGTGCATTTTGAGCCCGTTTTTCGGTGCTAACGGAAGAGAGAAGGCTCCGAAGTCTCTTTCCAGTTCGAATGGCCCGGGTGATTCCACGAATCTTTTCCTGAAACCCTCCAGGGCGACCCAAGTCTTCTCTAATCGAGGCGATTTCATCCTCTGTGTAGCCAGCCTCCCGTGCCATCGACTCAACGCGCTCAATCTCCTTAACGACCCTTTCTCCCTCCTCTGAAACGGTCGCCTCTGAGTCGATCTCGCTATAAAGTTCTTGGGTCGCCTCAATCCCGTTTGCGACGTCACCAAGTTTTCCAATCGCACTTGTCGCAGCTTTTGCAGCAGCTAAAGCGGTAACTGGATCAAACGCTTGAGCGCTACTGCTCAGAAAAGTGGCCGCTATCAGCGTGATGAAAGTCAGCCTCTGGATAGGCAAGAAATTGCCTCCCTTAGCGTGAGCCCAGGAACCGCTCGCATTAGCCCAAAGAGCTTTTGGTTATCCTCGCTGTCAGACGTACACCGCCAATACTCACTAGGCGTCAAATAGACTCTCAGTGCCCTGGTCCCGGTGTCATCCTGGAGGATCACTTCTCGGTACTCACGTCCCCGGTAGGGGTTTTCAGTCAGGATCGAAATGTGCTCGTCGCAAAGACCAAACTGCTCTTTTAGGTACTTAGGCTCGTGATCCGCTTGAAGGAGAAAGCGAATGGGAGAGTTGAGAATGATCCCAAGATCTCGCTCGCCGTTCTTCCCGGGAAGCTCGAAATTCCTCATGTTCTGGTTGATCAGAATCACGCCGTGGCCGAATTTTCTGAAGTTGGCAGTCGTCAGTAAGAAGAACTCAGCGTTTCTCTCGATAAAGAAGCGGGTTTCATCGCAAAAAAGGACGATTCTTTTTCCGTCAGGATTTTTGAGCCTATCGCCTGCTTTCAGCATCTCAAGATTCACTTGAGCGATGACTGCCGCCATGACGCCTTCCGCGTAATCGCGAGAAGAAGCGCCCAAGATGTTCTCAAAATTGTAGTAGCGGTAGTTCGATTCAGTCTTCTCGCCAGAACTCACGAGGGCGTTTGAAAAGACGCCGCCTTTGGCCCAGCGTCCAAGGAGTTTCCGCCTCGGGATGAGAGGACAAGACTCTAAAAGACCGTCTAAAGAAGCCTTTTCCCCATCAAAGAGGCTTTCACGGTACTGAATCAGTGCTTCTTCAAGCCCTGCGTGAATCTCTTTTGAGACGTCAGTTTCTCCCTCTTCTTTTACGAGGGTAGCTAGAAACTGCTTCAAAGTCTCAAGAGCCAAGTTTGAGTTCTTTGTCTCACTGAACGCTAGAAATGGATCGACTCCGCTTGGCCGGTCCAAAGAGAAGTTGATCTCCTGCCCGCCAAAAAGCTCACATTCCTTCCGGTAAGATCCGCCTACGTCGACCTTGATCAGGAGGACATTGGGATCGGCTAGTAAAGACTGCGAGACAAGGTTCGCAAGCACACTTTTCCCAGATCCCGACTTCCCGGTGATAAGCGCGTTGTAAGCTAGGTACTTTTTGTCAAAGAGGTCAAAAGCGTGAAGGCTACCGTCAATCCTGTGAAAGTGAACAGATCGATCACTCTCTCCACGCTGCTCTGCTGCCGCGCCAAGCGAGAAAATGGGTAGGTAATAAGAGACTTTCGATCCAACTTCCCGAAAGGTCGAACCTTGGGTTCCTCCCATGACAGACCCTTGCAGAGCCGGGATTAACCCAAAAGTCTCAATCATGGAGTCGCCAAGAAGGGACAGCTCCCCTCTTGCCTGCTCAAGATCGCGTCTTAATTCCGACTCACTCCCACGCTCTAAGAAGAGCAGCCACTCAACATCAAAAAGGGCTTCTCCTTGCATCTGAGTGGACCTGATCACCTCTTCTACTGCGTCAATTCTCTCGCCCTGGCTAACGTCTCTAAGCACAGCTTGGCGATTTGCCTGCATCCGAAGACTGAGATCAGCCTTCGCTTTTGAGAGCTTTTTGAGACTAACAACCACACGATACGGAAGAGGAATCCGGTCTAGGAGCTGGAGCACTGAGAAGCGGTCCATCCCGTGATTTCCCGGCCGATAGATCCTGACGCAGCCAGTGACGTGCGAGCCGTGATCTAGGAAATCGCGACTACGATCCCAGGATACGCTCGTGAGTTTCCCGGCGGTCCTCGCTTCTTCTCCCTGCAAAGCCCTTGCGCCTAAGGCCTTAAGCCTTGCATGGGGGAGAAGATCCAGGATCTTTGAACGGCTCCCAAGCGATACACCTGAAAGTCTCTGTAATAGACCTCCTCCGGTCTTTCCGTCCCGCTCAAAGGAGATCGTGGTCCTAGTCTCCAGCCATCCGATTGCGGAAACCTCGGCTTGCCTAACTCCTCGAAGCTGGCTTCGATTCCTCGAGTGGTCGCGCCGCACCTCAACCCTTGCAAGCATTCCCTCAGGAAGTTCAGAGAATAGGCCACTTAAAGCGGCGTGTTTTCCTTCGATATCCTGCGCCTCAAGATCAAGGCTTGGGACTGAGAAAACGACTCCTTCTTGCCCTTGATCGGTCTTAAAGATGGATCCACCTTCTTTATCTTCCCAGGATAGTCGCGGAAAAATAGGCCTAAATATCCCCATGGAAGCCTCTTTTTTGTAAGAAATAGGAAGCTGCGTCCCGGAGTATTCGCCTCCTGGTCGAAAGACGAATCGGGATCAAGACGGCAAGAGCTAGGATTGCAACCGGAATCGCAGCGAGGTGAAGCGCGGTCTTTTCAAAAATTACCGACCAAAAGATAAAGATGAAAACGGCCCCACCGAAATCCGAGAAGTAGAGCCCAAAGACGCCGCGCTCATCGTTCAAAATTTTGGACGGGTAGACCGTTTGACCCCGCACTAGATCCTCCTTTTCAGAAAATTGTCTGTAAGAAGGCTTGAATGGCCGGGGCTCCAAACGAGCAAAGTGCGCCAAGAAGCCCAGAAGATAGAGTCTTCTTTCCAAACCCGCCGGCTCCAGGGATTTGCATGATGAGTCCACCTGCAATAATCCCGGTGACAGACAGTCCTTGAGCGATCTGAGCGACCGTCGCCGTGTAGGATTTGGCAGCGGAAGTTAAGTCTTTCGCCATCGCGTTATCAGACAAGAGCGCAATCAGTGCAAAAGCAGCCAGCGTGAAAACCGTTTCCCGTTTCATGTTCCCTCTCCTTCTTTCTCTTTTTGAATTTGGGCCGTCCCTGGCGATAGCGCCTGGGCTTCCCCACTCGCTTGGGAGCCAGCCACTGGCTCCTCATTCGTGCTCTCACCGCTGAACTGCGGCGGGATAATCTTGACCATTCGGTCTTGGTGGATGAGCGTGTTTTCCCCGCTCATAATCCATTGATTGAGCTTGTAAACAGACCAGCGTCCAGGTCTGACAAGTCTTTGGTATTCAGGAGGCAACTCTTTACCGAAGGGAGACGCGGCTTCCGCGAGCGGACTTACGGGCGCGCCTTCTGCCTCACCTCGAAGAGCCTGGTTCTCCACGGTCACGACCTTCAATTTTCTCTCGAACTCTTTTGACCTCGCGTCCTCGTCAAAAGCGTAGAGACCAACAAGACCTGCACCCGCTGCGGCAGATCCAGCCCATAGGGCTGCATGAGCAGGGGCGCTCTCGTTCTGCGGAGCACTGAGTGCACCCACAGTCCCAGCGATGGAAGCAGTCAAAACCATCGCTGTGATCGTCTTTTGTCGGTTGGAGAGGGTTGAACAGCCAGATCCGACTATAAGAACTAACAAGAGCGCCCACACCTTCATGACTTACTCCTCTTCTTTTGACTTCAAGTTCGGAGACAAAACGTCACTCATTGACCGCGCATTTCCTTTGCGAGGAGATCCGTGAGTTCAAATTGCCGAACCTTCTCAAAGCACTTCACAGAGCCGCTTTCTCGGCCATCAGAGACAATGGGCCGCATCTCAAAGAATTCGCGCTTCGAGTCCGCGGCGGAAGCGTTCTTGCGGTCACGGTCAAACAGGAATCCGTGACCACCCTTTTTTGCGTATGTTCCACCTGGGATAAATCTTGCCGAGAGGTAATCGGGACCAACGTATGATTCCGTATTAGCAAGAGGCGACCAATCGATCTTGAGTTGAGCGTCCCAGAAATCCCGTGTGATGCGGACATTTTGCATCTCAATGAACTTGGGAAGTTCTTCTCGAACGCCTGGAACGGTGGCGATGGCCGACAAGTACTTTGGATAAGTTCGCGCAGAGTCACATGATACAGAGACATAAATGTCTTTGATGACCGGATCTTGTGCAGCAGATGCGTTACCCGAACCCATTTGAACTGCTGCCAGAGCACTCAGAACCGCTACTTTTCCGATTTTTGAACTAAGGATTTTCATATCGTTCCCTTCTTCATTTTTCGGCCGGTGATAGACGCCGAGAACTCATCGGCCGAAGAGTTCTCGGCGGTGGGCGATAGCAGACTCAAATCAGAGGCCTTCCCTCCAAGGGAGTTCCGACTTCTCTTTGAACACTCGGATTCGGTAGCTCGGCGGCGTCTTCGTCATTTTGAAGTCACTGAAGAATGACGCTTTGATTAATGAAGCAGTACCGTTGAGTCCTAGGGTTGTGCTTTTTGAAGCTATTCCGTGGATCGATAGGACCATCGGACCAACAGATTCAATGCTTGGCCTAACTTGAAAGTCCCTATCGCATGTGTAAAGTGGCGGACCATTATTCTTTCCACATTTAAGGTTGGAGTAACAAATCACTGTAGGTTCTCCTGTTTCAACTCGCAGAGGCCCGTTCAGCCTCCACTCACGAAGAGTCGAATCCGCAGAGTAGAGACCTATCTCAGCGCTCTCTTTTGGCCTCAGAGTCTGCACGATGTTTTGAGAGGCATCTCTTTGAGTTTTCTCAAACTCTGCACCGAGGCTGGAGGTAAGCGGCAGGAGATAGAGGTGATCTCCCCAATAGTGGCTTTCAGGACGACTTCCGAAAGGATTCAAGTTGCATGGTTCGCTTGAGGAATATCCAATGAACATCTTTGGAAAAACAATCTGTCCCCGAGTGAATCCTAGTCGCCTTTGCAGAGTTTGACGAATTTCTCCGGCAACAACACGTCCGATTTGCAGTTTTACAGGATAGTCCTCGTTATTAGTCACCTTCGCCACCTGGATCAGAGTCAGCTCCTCACCATTGATGGTCTGCGATGCAAAATCTCTTGAGACCTCATTATTTTGGCTCAAAAAATCACTAAGACTGTGAAGGCTGTATTCAACAGAAACTGGTGGCAAACGAACTGGTAAAGTAATGTTGACGGTGCCACTGTTCACAGCCTTCACTTCGAAGTGAAGAGTAAAAAATTTATTTCTCCCAACACCAATTACAGACGAAATGTCGTTGACCGTAATTTTGATGTTGGACTTATCGGGTGCCTCTCTTTGTGTCTCAACGACACCTGTAATCAGTGGATGCCTTATCCCCTCCCACTCGAACTCTCCAGAAACGCTAAGTTCATTCAAGGATTGAAGCTCTAAAGGCTGTTCAATCTCGATGAACATGAACTTGCTGTCATCCAGAGTAATTGGTTCAGTCGGGGCATACCTTGTCACACCTCCTGTATCTGAGGCGATGCGATAAAGTTTATGAGTGATCACATTCGCTAAAGTTTTTTGACCTCTTTGTATGTCCGAATAGTAAATTTGCGCCGACAATGAAGGCCCGCTAGTTGAGGATTGCTTTGAAGGCGCCTTGGTGAAGTTGCATCCAGCTGCCGACAGTAGGACCACCGCCGCAACAAAAAGAGCTGAAAAACCGTCACGCAATCCATATGACTTTCGAAGGTTCTGAGTCCTCATTAATTACCCCCTTCTTCAGTTCTCTGAATGAATTTGAAGGGGATAGACGCCCCCCAGGTGGGCATGTTTTGGCCGTTTTTCACGACCTCAATTTCAAACTTTGAGGTTTGGCAGCCTGTGTAGAGGTAGCCGTCCGCAGGAAGAGAAGGCTCGGGTGGTGTCTTGTCGCGAATTCCTGAGATCCTCACAGCTAGCTCGCCTGGACCACTCGGCAGCTCCTTCACCGGAAAATTGTATCGAAGCCACCCAAGCTGAGTGGGGCACCCATTGAGAGAGGCAAAGACTTTGATTCGCTCTGTTTTTGGGTCGAACGTTTTCAAACCCGAGAGCCTGATTTCGATGACGTCGGGCGCATCTTCTATCTCCGCCAAGAGCGGACGAAGTGGCGCGTAGGGATTTGCGCCGAGCCCATCACCTACAGAGATGACCTCACGAAGCTGTTGAGGCTCGCCGGGAGCGTCCAAGTCAATAAGCTTGAGAACTACTTCGCCTAAACTGGTTCCGTCTGACGGTGTCTGTCTAGGTTGAGGCGCGAGAGACGCCTGCTCGCTGGCTGGCAGCTCGGAGAACTGGCAAGCACTTACGGCTGTAAGTGCCGCGAGCGCTGATAGTGCTGAAACCGTGCTTTTCTTCATTTCGAGCTTTCCTGAAAAAGCGGCGAATTTCAGCGGCTTCGCCGTAACAAGCAGGAGTCATGAAGACGCGGGTTTCCCCCCGCGCGTTCACGCTGAAGACTGCACACCTGCTCTTGAGTCGTGGTTCCCCGCCCTGCCTACTGGCCGAGATCAGTAGACCCTCCCAGGCACATCAAAGACTCCCCCCCGGGAGCCTAAGACGCCTTCAGCCGCACAACTCCACGACCGAAGATGAATCCCAAATTTTTTACCTAAACAGCACCCGCCGAGATCCATTGGAAGCCATGGGGGACTTCCCTCGTATAAAGACGAATGCTGCTCTTAGGTACGCTTTACGAGGAGCGACGAATCGCTCTGGTTCAGATTTGAACCGGTCTATTGACCTACCCGCAGCCTGTGATAGAAAGCTCATACTTCCGCGGAGGAAGGTTGGCTCGCCACACTGAGGTCTGTTAGCGCAGACCCGGCTGTCGGTGGGCCTTTTTTTTTACGCTGCCCGATTTCCGGACCCGGACTTAATTCCGGTCGAGGCGGAATCATTTCGTCCTGTCGAAGCAGAGTCGCTTCGGCCCGTTGATGCATTATCGTCAGCGGCAAAAGTAACCGATGCGAAAACAAGCGACAGCACAGCTACTGCTAGAATCGATTTCATTGGGTTTCTCCCGTTTACAAGAGCCCAGTCTTCAGACCCTTCTTCGGACTAAGGGCGTCTCAACAATGAGACCTAACTAACCTTCCACTGAAAACCATGCAATACGAATAATTTCCTTTTTGACTAGAATCTTCAAATTGGCTATTCGCGCTGCGCCATGGATCACCGCGCACCACGAACTACTGTTTCAACTTTCCTTAAATCCGCCAGATTGCGGCTCTACCGAACTACGCGAGAGTTTTGGGAAACTCATGAAGATCGCTTAGGCGTTTCATACCCTCACTACTCTGCTGTGGAGTCTGGTTCTAAATTTCCAGACATCAAACTCGCCATAAATGCGGGAGAACTTTTGAAGGTAGATCTCAAGCTGCTTTGCCATATCTGGGCACGTGATCAGATGCCCGATGCTCGAACAAAGGGCTTTTTTGAGCCTGGAAGTGAAGTGGCTGAGGTTTCCCACGTTGGCAAAATGAACGCTACGCTGGATGATTTTTACGTTTTCAACGACGCACAGCAGCCGTTTCTAATGAAGAATGAGTTTGTTTGGGACGTGAGCTGCCTTATCAATTCCTATTCAGGATTTTTGGACCCTACCAAAGAAGAGATTGCCGAGAAGCTCGAGTTAACCCCGGCACAGGTCGACCTCGCCCTCGACTGGCTCCTCGAGCAAAAGGTCATCTTCAAAGTGAAGAACGCCTACAAGGCCGCAAGAAGGTTTTTCCATATTCCCAACAGCGAAGCCTATAAAACCTTCCGAGATCGAAATTTCTTCCGCTTCAGTAAAGAAATCATTCCGAAAATGACGCAGGAGCAATTCACGGAAAAGACTGCATTCCGAGGAAGCGCACTCAGGCGGATGACTCCGGCTCAAGCCTCTCTAGTCGTGGAGCAAATCAATAACTTGCTTGGGATGTTTTCTAATTTCGAAGACCACGGAGATGAGCTCTACGTGATGACTCTAGCTCTTGGCCCTCGCCTTAAATTGCGTCGCACCACTACTAAGGAGACAAAAAAATGAATCGCTTCCTTCTATACTTTGCGCTCGAAGGCGGACTCACAGGATCTTTTTGGTCGATCTGGCAGCCTGAAATTTTGAAGCGCGGCATGACGCTCAATGCGCTTGGTGTATTTCTCACCTTCCAAATGGTCTTCGGCCTTTTGACGGATGTACCTACCGGGGCACTGGCCGACAGGATCGGTCACCGGAAAGTGGCGCTTTGGGGTATCTCTCTATTTCCGGCTGCATTTCTTCTGCCCGTCTTAAGCGGCTCACCGCTTGCTCTTGCGGGCGGCGTTCTCTTGATTGCTCTCGCAGGAAGCCTCATCTCGGGTGCCCTGGATGCTTGGGTTTCTGATGCACAAGCTCATCAAACTTCGCCATCCTTTTTGCGGCGAGATCAAGCCTCGACCTTCGGACGGATGATCGGATCGTTCTTGATTCCTGCGTCTGCCGTATTTTTTGGCCTCGATCAAAGCTCAAACTTCGTTTGGTTGCCCGCTCTCTTCGTTGCGTTCATGTGTTGCGGGATCGCCTTTTCTTTACCGAAAGAGAGTCGCGTTCTTACTACAACGGTGGATCGCCCAAAAACTGCCTTAGACTCCTTCGTCCGCTTCTTCTCGGACGGTGCCACTAGCCTTCGAGCTTCTTGGGCCGACGAGACCCTTCGTCCGCTCCTTTTAGTCGCCTGTGTCATGGGCTGCGCCGAGGGCACTCTCACCCTAGCTTGGCGACCAAGAATCGTAGAGCTTGGAGTCGTTTCAGTGGCACTCCTCGGGGCGTTGCAGTCGCTCCTTTCGCTGACACGACTGACCAGCCTTTCCACCTTGCCTAAACTTAGTTGGTACCAAGGGACTTCTGCACTTCGACCGTCCCTCTTGATCGGTTCTGTTTTCTGGCTCGTCTTCTGCCTATTGGATGAGCCCTGGCTTGCAGTACCAGCGTGGCTCATGATGATTTTCTTCTATGTGCCGTACTATTCAGCAATCAAGGCGGCGGTCGTTGATACG
>JACCDO010600351.1_pt1 | contig 11114 bp, 9 predicted proteins | sample 7446101 | NCBI WGS metagenome assembly JACCDO01 (sample SAMN15323440, study PRJNA562643) | freshwater metagenome | isolation source: river surface water | place: USA:Blue River Watershed | collected 2017-08-16
CAAATCAACACGCAGCGAGAATGATTGATCCATCTAAATTCAAAAACTATTCTCGTCTTGATAATAAAGAATGGCCTGACGGTATTACTGCTATTCTTGGTTGGAACAAAAAAGATCAATCCGATTCGGAGATTCAAGCATTTAGAGCTGACTCATCAAAAGTCAGTTTCGATGAATTTAAGAAGTGGCTAGTCGATCATGTTAAAGAAACGCCAATATCAATTGAAGAAGCAACATCATCAGAGAAAGTTAACAAGGCAAGTGAAAAATTAGATAGTAAAAGAAACTCTATATTCTTTGCATTGCCAGATAAATATTCACATATTGATTTTCATCCAACAGAAGCTATGAAACGAAATGCAAAACGTGCTTTAGAAAAAAGAGCCGAGAAAAGTTTTTCAAATAGAGGAATGACAGAAGTTGGAATTGCAAGAGCAAGAGATATTATGAATGGTCGTTTATTATCTCCAGATACAGCACGCCGTATGTTAAGTTATTTTCAAAGACATGAAGTTGACAAACAAGGTATGACATGGGATGATTATGGAAAGGGTAGACAAGCCTGGGATGGTTGGGGTGGTGACGAAGGTTTTACCTGGGCTAAGAAGATTGTTGGTCAAATGAACAGTGCTGATGAAAAAGCACAATCTTTAAAAGAAAAACATAAAAATCAAGGAGGATCAGAAAATATGATTGAATTATTTGCAGAAGGTGTTGAAAATAATTTAAACAAGAAATATGATTTACCTCAAGGATTAACTTTAGGTAAACCTTTCTTAACTCTAGCAAAAGGACAAAACTATACTAGAATGACTGGCGATAAGATCGGTCGAGAAATAACAGATGAAACTTTAACTGAAATTCTTAGAGTGTTTAAAGAATATAAAGATTCAGATCCTGTTATTATTGATTGGAACCACGCCACCGCTCTTTCTAATAAGAACCTTGATCCTGATCAACAATTGTCTCTTGGCATAATTGTTGACGCTGAGTTGACAGAAAAGGGTTTGTATGTTACACCTGCTTATACAGAGAAAGGTATAGAGGTAGTAAAAACAAGTGGTGGCATTTTATGGTCTAGTCCAGAATTTTTAATGGGAAGTATTTATTCTCGTGATTCTGGTGAAAAGATTGGAAATGCACAATTGCTTGCTGTTACACTTACTAACAGACCCGCTCAAAGAATAAACAAGATTGAACCAGTTACTTTATCGGAGATTAAATACATGGAATATTCTCAAGAAGAACTTATGAAGCTCAGTCCAGAAGAGCTTGTTAAAATGTGCATGGAAAAGCATCAAATGGTAATGCAATTGCAAGCTGAACTTGAAGCTAAAACAGCCGAACTTGATGCATTAAAGAATGAGATTGAAGCAAAACAACAAGCTGACGCTCAAGAACCTGGTGAACCCGAAGATTCACCAATGTCAATGCAAGAAGATAAAAAGATGTTATGCTCTGAAAATAAATTATCTGAAGCACAATCATCTTTATTGAATGAATTAAATGCACAAGTTATGTCATTATCAGAAAGAACTAAAGTTCTTGAACAAGATAAACTTAACCTATCTAAGGAATTGCATACTGCTAATAGAAAAAACGCAGTAGATTCTTTATTAAATACTGGAAAAATTAGTCCTGCTGAATTATCATTAGCTGAGAAGGCATTTGATTTTAAAGATCAAGACAGTTCTTTCTGGAATATGTTCAATGAACGTAAGGCTAATGCTGCTGTTCCTCTACAAGTGAATGGCACCTCTGCCAGTCCCACTGAACTATCTCTCGCTGAACATGTTAGACAAGTTGCAAAAGAAAAAAGCTTGACTTTTTCTGAAGCATTGTCATATGTTAAAACAAATAATCCTGAAACTTATAAGAAACATTACGGAGTTTAATTATGGCTTATCAAGATCAAGCTCAATATCTCACATTTATCGCTGGTGAAGCTCTTTCCGCATTTCAATTAGTAAAATTCAATAATGCTGGCAAGATTGTAAAGTGCACCGCTAATACAGACATTCCCGCTGGCGTTGTTCAAAGAGGTTGTGCCTCTGGTGACGCTGTTGAAGTTTGTGTATCTGGTTTTACTAAAGTTATTTGCGCTGGTGTTATTACATCAGGTACTGACTTTTTCGTTACCGGTGCTGCTGCTGGTGCTGTTGTTAAATACAGCGCTGGTGGTACTTATGTTGGTCGTTTCATTCCAAATGCAAGTTATGCTGTAACTGCTTCTGGTGATGAAATTCTTATTCACTTCGCTCCAAGCGTCTAATCAATAAATAATTTTAGGAGAAAATATAATGGCTCAAGCATATAATAAGTTACATCCAGTAGATGAAATTCTTACCTCCCTTGCTATTGAAGCAATTCCATCAGATGGACAATTAATCGCCGATCAAATCTTCGAACAAGTAAGCGTACAAGGCCTTGGTCGTTCAGGTACTTTGCTTATTGATAATACCCGTAATTATATGGGTGCACCTGATCTTGATCTTCAACGTGCACCTGGTGCTAAACGTGCTAATCTCGGTTCTTTCGATAGAAGTTCTTTAACCTTTAAATGTGAAATTTATAGCGCTGAAGATGCAATTGCTATGGAAGACATTTTCGATTCTCAATTCCCAGGAACTGAAGAAGAAAGAATGGCAAAGAAGGTTGGCCGTGCTATTAAACTTGCAAGAGAAAAGCGTGCAGCTGATCTTCTTTTCACAAGCGGTAACTGGGGTAGTTATACTTCTACTTTGGCAAATCTAAACAACGGTTCTAACGGTACACAATGGAACCAAAGCGGTTCCGAACCTTTAACTGACTTGCATGCATTGGCAGATGTTATTCGTGCTAATTCACACGGTATTATGCCAGACACTTTAGTATTAGGTTATGGCGCTTTACGTGCTTTGGCTCGTAACCCAGAAGTTCGCAGCTTCTTAGTTGTAGGTAACACTGGCGTTGCTTCAGGTTCTAGAATCTTGAATGATTCAGCTGTTGTTCAAGCTATTAAAGAAGCTCTTAACATTCCTAATGTTTTTGTTGGTTCTGCTCGTCGTGAAACTGCTATTCCTGGTCAAGCTTCTTCTGAAGCTCAAATCTGGAGTGACAGTTCTGTGTTTATGGGTATTTTGAAAGGCAGTGACGCTGTTGTTCAACAAAGCCAAGTTAAACTCATGCCAGTAGCTGCTTGCAACTTCTTGTATAAGGATATTCAAGCTGGTCAATATGATTCTCTCGATCAAACAAAGAGAATGGTGTGGGCCGAACATGTACACCAAGATAAGATCATCGCTCAAAACTACGGCTTCGTTTTAACAAGTTGTTTAGCTTAATAAGCAGGTGATTATGTCATGCCTTCATTGTCAAACGGAGCAATATTTATTTAATGAAAAGATGGATAAAGAAGCTCTACAAGATTTAAAAGATCAGATAGATGGTGAAGGTGATGTTGTTCTTAAACAACAATTACAATCTAAGAGGAATATTCTAAAGACCGAAATTACTTTAGAAAAGACAATTGAAAAATCTCTTAGCAGGAGCAAGGCACAGCTCATCAAAACTGTAAAAGAGGTGCTAAAAGGGGGACGTGGACAATATATATTAGCCTTGTCTCCCGCCGATCTTAAATCCTTTCTATTAAGGAACGGATTAACTGACGCTGTTTCTGATTTTGAAACTTCTCAGTTAAACATATCTAATTATGTTAATGAAATGGTTCGTGTTTATGAACCACAATTCAATATATCTTCATCACCAATCCTTCCTTCTATATTCTCAAGAACCTCTGAATCTTTATTTGATGATTTAATCATTCAACAAACTTCACGTTCTTTAAAAGACGCCGTATATAATTCTTCTCTTATCGGTGTTGATGTTGCTATTAAACAAATGCAAGATGAATTAGATTCATCTACTGGCAAACAAGTAAGCGAAGCCAGAACGAAAATATCTCAATATAGTCGATCAATAACAAGTGAAGCTGCGAATATAGCAGGTCTTGAATATTATATTTATACAGGTCCAAAAGACGGTATAACAAGACCCGTTTGCAAAGAGTTAGTAGGTAAGGTATTAAGTGAATCACAAATCAAGAAACTTGGCAACGGTTCATCTTTAATATCTGGTGGTGGTTATAATTGTCGACATTCATGGTCGCCAATTAGTAAATCATATTTAAAAGTTAAAAACATTGAACCTATTTCTGAAGAAGAAATAAAGAGGATTAATAAGTTATGAGAAAAGTAATTAAAGATCAAGATCATCTATTTGTATGGGACAGTCCAACGCCCATCAACAATATTCCTACTATTCAATTCTTTTATCCTAATGGCAGTTCTTCTTCAATTATAAATCTTTCACAGAACCGCTCTAATTTAACCGCTATTGCAATTTCTAATGATAGACGATCAATCACCCTAGTTGAGTCTGTATCGTCTCTTAAAACGCAAAATAGAGTGGCTTATCTAATTACAGATGCTGATGATTTTTTCCCTATAAACATCAATAGAATTTCAGGTAACACTTTAATCTTGGCGGATATTCTCCCAAGAGAAATATCCTTTCAAACAAACTCAGTAATTCAATTTGCAACATGGACCTATCTAATTCCATCTACAATGCTAGATCAATATGGCACTTATACATTTAGAATTAATTACTATGAAGCGTATGGATCAGTATCAATTGCACGTTCTGAGAGTGGCACATTAAAGTCCTGTAAAAGACCATTCAATACAGGTCTTGATCATTTAAAGTTAATGAATATATTCCCTCAATTATCTGACGTTTTAGCACGTAGACAGAATAGTTTTGATGAACAAGTTCAAGCTTCTCTTGATGAAATTTCTACTGTAGTTAGAGATTTAGTAGTTGATAAGAATGTCACCGAAGATGAAATTCTAAATCCGGAACGTTTATTAAATGCACATTCATATTTAGCCGCCGCGAGAATATATGAATTAAACAATCAATTTGAACAAGCTGAATCTTTTCGAAACAGAGGTTATGAATTAATTGAAAAGGCAATGAGAGTAATAGACCTTGATCAAAACCTAAATGAAGTTGATGAATTAGAAGAACAGAATAATAGATTATCTGGTGGTGGCAACGATTTACGTGGCAACATGTATAGTTATTCATTAAATACAAGCGCCATTGTCTTCAATCCAGACAGAGAGACTAAACATTAAAATGAAAGTCACTATTGATCTTAACTTACCTTATATTGAATTTACTACTTCCGATATGAGAAGTATTGGCAATGATGCTATTGCGCTTATTAAAGAGCGAACACAAGAAGGTTTGGATGTTAATGACAAACCTTTCGAATCATATTCAACAAAACCTACTTACATATCTAAATCATCTAAAACTGCTAAAGGATTGTCTCCCAAAGGCGGTAAAAAAACAGAGAGTGGTAAGTCTGTATTTTATCAAGGCGGTTATTCTCAATATAAAAAAGAAAGTTCTGGATCTAATAAAGTTGATCTAACTTTGTCCGGTAACATGATGCAAAGTCTTGTAGTTAAAGACGCGTCTAATAAATCTTTTACTATTGGCATTAAAGGTCCTGCCGAGAAGTATGCATATGAAGTTAATGATGATAGGGAATTTATTGGACTTTCAAAAGAAGATTCAGATACAATAACCGAGATAGTTCAACAAATGATTATGGATAAAACAAAATGAGCAGAGGCATATTTTCATCAGTACAAAAGATCATTGATATGATCGAAGCTATAAATCCCAAGACAGAATCTTATCATGGGTTTGTTTGTGTTAATGACGGAGCTGGAATAAGCTCTGGATTTACTAATTCAAATCAAAATAGATTCTTTCAGTTAAACTTCAGGGCCTTGCCAGTTGACGATGGTCAAGCAGGTATATCAGGTAGGAAAAGAATAACTATGACTTTCGAGTCTAGATATGAAACGCCAAACGATACTGCCTATTTGATGAAGTTAATTACCGAAGACTCATCATTAATTATTGATACTCTTAAAGGCCCTGAGTATGATTTTAATACTACTGGCATATATTCTTTAATTCCAGATCAAGCAGAGTTGCAAAATCTAGATAAAGATGGTATGACTGTAGGATATATATTAACAATACCCTTTGATTTACTTTATATGGAGGAATAAGAAATGACTGTTACTCACAGAAGTTTAAGTGTGGCTACTGAAGGTAGCTTTGGCTCTTTAGATAATACAACAGGTCTTCCAAGTTTATCTGGTTTGACTTTTCTTTCTTTGCCTTGTGAACGTGACCCAATCGTTATTTATGGTGATGTTGTTGCTAATGAACGTATCGAGACAAGAGACGGTCCACATTCATTACCTCCCGAACCTGATACAGTATGGAGCGGTTCTTCACGTGTACAAAGACGTACAGGTACTTTGGCAGTTAAGATTGATTTTACTACTATTGGAACATCTGGTGATGATTATTCTGATACTGGTCTTGGCAAATTATTAGATGGTGGGTTTTTGAATTACCTTCCCGGCTTTACCGCCGGAGATACTATTTCTTCTCCTGCTGTTAATAAATTCACAACCGCTCAACCAGGACTTTATGATGAAGGTCAAATGCTTGGCTTTTTAATCAATGGTCGCGCTGAATATGCTGGTGTTACTGCTCAAGGTAGAAACGGCGTTTCTGGTGATATGGGTTTGTCTCCTAAGTTAAGTGGCACTTCATACGATACAGTATTTCCAATGCAAACATGGTTTGTCGGTACAAAAGGTGATACTGGCACCGCTCAATCAAGTTTAGCATTTATCGTAGAAGGTACAGGATTTAAGACAATCGCCTATGGTTGTGTTTTACAATCATTAAACATCTCCTTGCAAGGTGGACGTTTGATTGGTGATTTTACTTATAATTGTGCTTATATTCATGATGATCATGCAAACGGTCAATTCCCAACAGAACCTGATACATTGAGTGGTGCATCACAACATTTCAGAGGTTCTTATGCAGTTATTTCTAGTCCTGTCACTTATTCTCGTTATGATATTAGCGGTACCATTGGCGCTGAATTGGATAGAAACGCTGTTGATGTTGAGACTTTCACTTTTAATATTACTAATACACTTGCTCCCAAGAGTCATTCTAATTCTATTCTTGCTATGTCTGGCATGGAAATTAGCAATGTAGAAGTTGAATGTAGCATGACCTTAACTACTGTTGTTGGCGCTTTTGCCAGTGATTTTAAAGATCGTGTTGTTCGTTCTGTACTTATTGGAACTGGTCCAGTTGGCGAAGGGAAAGGTATGTGCCTATATCTCCCCGCTGCGTATTTGACTGTTGATCCAAATAAGTATGATGTTGCAGGTGATATTGTTAAACAAACATTAACCTATAAACAAACAAGATGGGGTGGCGATTTAGCAAACGCTGATTCTCCATCAGGTTCACCAGTTAGAATTGCTCTAGGAGTTTAATCATGGCTTTAAATTTTAGCACCTCAACAAAAATTGAATTTGAAGTTATAGTAAGTTGCGATGATGCAATTGATATGACTAGCGAAGAGATGAATCAATATCTTTTAAACGGTGGAACCTTCAAATCAAAAGAAGGTTCTGAACCTACAATCTTTATAATCAAAGCTTTGTCTCCATCAGAAAGAGAAGAAGCTGAGATTAAAGCAGGAGCTTATAAAAGATCAGAACTTGGGCGCGTATTATATGCAGAAGAACCTAAATCCGATGCTAAAGAACGTGGCTTGTGGTTCGATTCTTTATCAGATAAAGAAAAACAATCTTTATTTGAATATAATCAATACATCAATAGAGTCTATGCCGAGATGGTGAAGGCCGCTGTTGTTTCTATTAAAGGAGTTGAGGGTAACCCTTGGGAACTTATCAATTCTATTAAACCTGAATCTCATCGAGTAAGAACAATCACTGATTTGGTGTTGCATATCCAAAGGATTAGTTTATTAGGTGACCAGGGAAAATAGCCCTCGCTTCTTGTATCTGGCTTGGTCAAAACAAGGGGCGAGACTGGAGCTGTGACCAATGCAAAGCTAAGAAGGGTTTGAGAGAAAAAAGAGGAAGTTGTGGCGGTTCTTTTAAAAAGGATTTGCCTTATGTTGAAGAAGATGAAGAAGGTTTATATGTTCCAGGTTATAGAATCGCCCCAGGTTCTGATGAATCATATTCAGAACTTAAGATCCGTTCTTGTCCTGTTGCTAATGCCAATATAGCTTCACCTATTGTAAATGCTTATTATCGCCACGAGAAGGGTATTTTGTCCCTTAAAGACTCTTATCCAAACCCAACTTGTGCTATAGTTGAAGCGTTTGATTATTTAAGTTATGCTAATCAAACATTGAAAAATCATTTACAAAAACAAGCTATGGAGGAACATTCAAATGGCAAATAAAGTTCAAATACAAGTTGAATTAAAGGGTGCGCAACAGGTCAACAAACAATTAGATTCTATTGAAAAGAACAGTGTTGATTTGAGTGAAGGCTTTAAGGGAGTTGGTGAATCTTTCAAATCCGTTGGTGATGTTGTAAAAGCTCAAGGTGGTTTGATGGGAGATGCTTTTGGAACATTAGGCGAATCTGTTGGTGCTATTACTGATTCTGTCGGTTCATTTAAAGGTGCAATGGAATTAGCAGGACAAACTGGTGGTAAGGCGTGGCTTGCAATGTTAGGTCCAATCGCCGCTGTAGTAAGTGGTATTTCTCTTGCTATTGAAGCATATCGAGAATTTAGTGGTGCTAACAAAGCAGCTGAAGACGCTGCTGAGAATATGGCAGCGGCTGCGAGTGATACTGCTTCTAGATTGGAAGCGATGGTCGAGGCAGGTGTTAATCTTGGAACTGAAGCTTTGCAAGAATTTATTACGGTAAATGAAAGATCAAGACTTGCAGTTGAAGAAACTATCAAGATGAATGAAAAAAGAACTTTATCTGATCAAAAAGTTAAAGCGGCAACTCAAGCGGTTAAAGATGCTCAAGAATCTCTATTCTTTACTGATATGAGAGTTGCTATGGCAAGGAAAGATTTGCAATTAGCAACTAATGAATATAACGATGCATTAAAGAAACAAGTCGAAACATCTAAAGAAGCGAATAGATTAAATAAAGAAGCTTTTGAACTACAGGAATTATTGATCAAATCATCTCAAGAATTTTTAGATATTTATATTCAAGAAAGAGAAAGATCCGATGATCTTACTCTCAGAATCACCAATACAACTAATATACGTGGTAAAGAAAAAAAGATTATAGAAGACACTCTTGCTAAAAAGAAACAATTGATTGATGAAGAGGTAAGATATAAAGATGCAATAAGAACTTTAGAAGCTCAGTTAAAGAAAGGTGTTTTATCTCAAGATTTATTTGATGCATCTACTAAACAATTGAAGACTAATCTTAGAGATACTGCCAAACAAATAAAAGAAACAAATGATATATTAGAACCTTATGTAAAGAGTCTCGAAGCTACTAAAGAAGCTCAGGATGGTTTAAAGGCATTAGGTAAGGAAGCATTTTCTAAACAAAATGCGATGAATATTGAAGATCTTAATTATCAATTGCAAATTCTAAATACACGTTTCCAAGATTTAAGAGATGTTACTACTAATGAAGGTTTTAAATTCTTCAAAGATTTTGAAGAACAGATTTATAGTTTAGCCGGTGAAATGCCTAATGCCGTTGATCGAATGATATATTCAGTAAAGACCTTAACCGAATTAAAGCCAAATAAATATTTTGATTTTGATATTAATAAAGGTCTAGTCGAGGACTGGAGTAATTATGTTGTAAAAATAACAGATGATGCTGAAAAAACATTACTTTATATGTATGAAGTTGCAAATAATCAACTTGAATCTATAGCCGATAAAAGAACAGAACTTGAGCTTTATTTATCTCTTGATTCTATAAATCTAGAACAAGACAGACTTTCTAAAATATTAGAAATTAGAAAAGAAGAAATTAAAGGAATGGAAGTTTCTAATAAAAGAAAGAAAGAATTAATTAGAAGAGCTGAAGAAGACTATGCATATTCTTTAAAAAAAGCCGAAGAAAGAACTTATGATTCTGTTGAAAAACAAATAGATACTGTGTCTCGATATTATGTTGAACAAGTTAAGAGTAGAAACGAAGAAGAAATATTAGAAGCAGCTTCTGCTTATAGTTTAGAATCTTTAAAAATTAAAACATTAAGAGATAAATTTGTTGCAGAACAAGAGTATCGAAAAGATTTGCAAAAGTTAACCGCCGAATCTAATGTTCAATTATTAAAAGATGATATTCAAAGATATAAAATCGAATCTGATAATGAAAAATCTCTTTATTCTCAGAAAGTAATGGCATTAAAGACTTATCAAAATTCTTTATTTTATATTCGAGATAATTTTGCTAGAAGATTAAATCAACAACAAACAGATCAATTGCATTTTGATATTTTAGCATCAAGCAATAGAGTTAAAGAAATGGAAGCTATGGAAGAGTCTTATCACGAACAAGTTGAGACTCAAAAATATATTCTAAATACTAAACTCAGAGATGCTAGCTATGAACAACTTGTTCAAGAAAAGAAGTTTCAAGATATTTTCACACAGCTTGTTTTATCTGAAGAACAAATTCGTTCAAATACTTATCTTGAATTTAGCAATAAACAAAGAGAGTTGGTGAATCAAGAACATCAAAAGAAGATCGATTTAATAGACAAACAATTAAAAGAAATTTCATCTAAAAGATTGGCAGCCGAAGAACAATTAAATACTGCTCTTCTTGAAGTTGAATCTCCTCAACAGGATCAAGAATATAGTGACCTTCGATATTCAATGGAAATTGAAATTAACATGTATAAACATCTAGAAGAAGAAAAACTAAAGATAAAAAAGGAAGCAATGGCAAAGATAGAGAATAATGATAATGAATTTAGAGCTAGATCATCTCAATTGGATAGGGAACATTATCAAGCCGTTGGATCTTTAATTAAAGATTTTTCTTCTACATCATCTCAAGCGTTGATTGACGCCGGTGTAGCCGCTGCTTTTGCCGGTGAATCTATATCTGATGCACTTAGAACAACCTTACGTGGCTTGGCTCAAGAAGCCACTGCCAGAGCTTTATTTGAAGGTGCTGCTGCGCTTGGAA
>JACCDO010005653.1_pt1 | contig 11113 bp, 14 predicted proteins | sample 7446101 | NCBI WGS metagenome assembly JACCDO01 (sample SAMN15323440, study PRJNA562643) | freshwater metagenome | isolation source: river surface water | place: USA:Blue River Watershed | collected 2017-08-16
ACTATTGGGATTGGTGTTCTCCCACGTCGCCTCAGCCGATGACATCTCTTCTTGCCCAGCACCACGCCGCGAGCGCGAACCGCTACTTAGCGTTTCAACGTTATATAAACCAGTTCCAGGAATACCCGTACTAAATGTTCTGCGCCCCTTTGAGTTCATCGTGTAGCGAGCGCCCGGCACACCAAATGACAGACCCACCGTCTCTTTACTGAAGTTCAGCCGCACACCAGGCAGCAACTTCATCGACCTTCTAAAGCGAAGACTCATAGCACTGACCTAAAAAAGTTCTGATTGCAGAGAGTCCAGCGGTGCACCAATCTTCATTCGGTTTCTAAATCGCCGCAAACGATTCTGAGCTTCGCGGGTAACCATTGAATGCGGAACTAGCCATTTATTCAATTCTTCAATACTTTCAAAACGCACTAATTCTTGATCCATAGCGTTATAGATCCAACAGGTTTTACCTTGCTCAAGTAAATCTATTGCATTTGATAAGGTGCCAGCACTTTTTTGATCCCAAATCATGATTCCTATGTCTGCTAACGCGCACATTTCGCGATCCTTAAAGGCATGGCTTGCTTTGCTGACACTCTTTAAAGTTGTTTCAATCTGTCGCTCTGGCCATCTGCCCACATTATTTCTCACATGACCGGCACTAGAAAAAATCTCAACTCGTGAGTAATTTCTTTTTAGAAAGTATTTTTGAAAAGTTGTATCAACGCCCGTTGCATCACCAATTAGGAAGGCAGCCTCTTGCGCCAAAAAGTCTTCCAGCATAGATAGAACTGGAGCAGGCAGAAAATCCAATTTTCGAGAACCTGCCAGAACTATCCTCATGAGCCCATCTTCCAGACTGTTGGAACGCGTTTTCGCGTAATAGTCAAAACATACCTTGGAACAGTGGGAAAAGACCCTTCCAAGGTTCGGCAGATCTCACGGAGCGTAGAGCCCGTCTCAAAGACATCATCTATAAGTAGAAAGCCACGCGGAGTAGGCATTCGATACTCCTGATTAATTGCGTATGCACCCTCGACATGGCCTGCCCTGGAATCTCGAGCTATGTTTTTCAGAGGTTCGAGATCCCTAGTTTTGATGAGACATCTTGAATCATCGCGAATCCAATCGAATCGATAGGAAAGTTGTAACGCTAAATCAAGCGGGAGTGAGTGGCCAAGGTCCGAATTTGGAATTACACCAATGCAACTATTGAAACTTTCTTTTTCCACTTCTAATTGAAGTTGAAGTACCCGCCCAATCTCAGCAGAGCAATTCCGAACAATCTGCTGGCGACGTTGATCAGAGAGATTCTTATAATATTTATATTCATGGACTGCCTGGCCAAACTCAGTCTTTACATAGCGTAATCGCAATCGATCGAAATTTGAATACCAGTCAAGTGCAATACCCATTTTCCACGAAAGTGAGTCATCTTCAATCTCAAAGAAAGCCAAGTCTTTCCCTTTCCACTAGTTGCCTCCAAAGGTAAGCACGAAGTCTGACATCAATTGAAGACTTTCCCCAGACTCTACGGATAATCTAAAACTGCAATTTAAGCCATAATGGATCCTGGGGAACTTTTCTCGACAAAAGTAGCCAGACGTTGCTACTTCTCATCTTTTTGATCTTTATCAATCTCACGTAAGAAATCATCAGGAGAACCTAAATCCTCAAACTTCTTCTCTATCGACTTCGAAGCCACTTTATTCTGTAGCCCCAATAACCATCCATATTCCTTACGCGGTAACTTTGAGAGCACCAAGACAATCACTATCGCAAGCGGCCCTGCCAGATATCCAAGGACTCCCCACAACACCAGCCGCCGACCTTTGAAATACGCGATCACCATCGTGATAGGCACAAAGACAACCCAGAGTGGAATCCCTGCCAGCAGATCAATCATGGGTAGAGCCTAGAGGGCCGGGCTGACAGGGTCGAATGGTATTTTCAAGTACCTTACGACCAACCAAAAATACGAAAGTGGGTAAATAGATTGCTGCCATTTCTACGCTGGGCTGGTGGCAAGAGAAAACTCGCTGATTTAATAACTAATTGCTTCCCGCAGGAATTTTGGAGCTCCAATAATAAGTTTTTTGAGCCATTTGTTGGTGGTGGGGCCGTGATGTTGCACTTAGGTGACCGCGACCAAGGAAATTTCATACCAGGTTCACGTCTGTCAATTAATGACATGAACCCTGACCTAATTTGCACTTACGAGGCTATTCAGAATAACGTCGAAGACTTGATTCTTGAGTTGCAGAACTTATCAAAAGATTTATCCAAAGATAAATACCTAGAAATCCGAGCCCAACACGACTTAGAAGGAATTCCCCGTGCCGCAAGGTTCATCTATCTAAATAAAACTGGATTTAATGGACTATGGCGCGTAAATGCGAAAGGTCAATACAACGTCCCTTGGGGACAGTTAAAAAATCCGACTATTTTTGACGCTAGGCAGTTACGTCAAGTGTCGGAGAGATTGAATGGCGCAGAAATAACCCACTTGAACTTTTCCAATGCAGTTAGCCAAACAGAATCGGGTGATGTTGTTTATTTCGACCCCCCATATATTCCTCTGAGCAATACTGCGAGTTTCTCTCAATATGCGATGGCCGATTTCGGATTTACAGAGCAAAAAGAATTAGCAAAGACAATTGAGGGTCTTAATTCGAAATCTGTAAATGTAGTGCTATCGAATTCAGACACTGAGCTTTCTAGAGAAATATTTGGAAAAGTTTTAAATCTCTATCAGATCGATGCATCGCGTGCGATAGCCGCTAAAGCCGCCTCGCGAGGCAGTGTCAAAGAAATTATCGGCTTAACGCATCTCATTCCGGAAAAAATACTGCCAGAAACCATGAAGCTCATTTCTGCTTGTTAGCAAGTAGCGCTGACTTCAATCTTGGAATCGCCAAATTGGTTAGATACTCCTCACTAGTATCAATTCCAATAAATGTGCGGCCAAATTTCAGTGCGGAAACTCCCGTTGTGGCACTCCCCGCAAAGGGATCCAGCACAACGTCACCTTCTTTTGTACTTGCAAGGATTATTCGATCGAGAAGTGTTGTAGGTTTTTGGGTCGGATGTTTACCAAAAATCTTCTCGATTTTTGACGGTGTAGTGATGGACCAAATGGAACGCATTTGCTTGCCTGGCTTTTTGAGAAAATCTGAAGGAAAATCTCCCTCTCGCATCTCTTTATAGTTGAAAGTATGTTTTGCTTTTTTCGACTTCGAGGCCCAGATTAATGTTTCATGACTCGCAGTAAACATTCTGCAACCTAAATTTGGAGAAGCATTCGGCTTAAACCAAGCTATGTCATTGAGGATTCTGTAGTCCAAAAGCTGCAAGGCGTATCCACAAGCGTAAATGCTGTGATAGGTGCCTGAAATCCAAATAGTGCCATCCTTCTTGAGCACACGTCTGCAAGCTTCAATCCAGGCATAGTGAAAATCGAAGTCTTCCCGCGAGCCCCTGCTTTTGTCCCACGAGCCTTTATCAACGCTCACACGCTTGCCTGAATGAACGCTAGTTCCTCCATTTGAAAGATTGTAAGGAGGATCGGCGAAAATCATGTCAACCGATTCTGGTTCCATTGAATTCATAATTGCGATTGAATCGCCAAGGAAGAGTTTGTACCTTGGATTCTTTGCAAAGGGTGATGGCTTACGCATAAGAGAAGAGTAGTTGTCCGCTCTGACATTCTGTGAAAGAGCCCTACATATACTCTCAAGGCCTTGTAGGCAACTAAATCAGAGCCTACTCTGAGTCCATGAAAAAGGGTGGCGTAGGTGGGGCTGCAACGGCTAAATCAGGTTCAGATTTTGAAGATGCACTGTTTGCAAAATTGGCTGAGGACCTAATTACTAATGGATTCAAGGAAATAGATATTCTGAGAAATGGAAACTCGATACGGTGCGTTAGGTACAAGCATTCCGAGAAGGGAAATCTCGATATTTACTTCAAGGCATCTGTTCATAAACTGTTTTTCGAACCAAGAGGGGTATTCAGTGCAGATTTTTTCTCAGCGCGCCTAGAGCCAGACACTGCAATTTTCTCCGAGAAGACAAAAACTCTCACTATTATCGAAAAGAAGCAACAGAATACGACTGGGTCAGTTGCCGAGAAGCTACAAACTTGTGACTTCAAAATGCTGTACTACACGACCTTGGCTAAGCCACTAGGGATTAAAGTCGATCTAGTCTGGCAACTTGGCCCATACTTTGAAAAACAGCAAAAAGGACTGCGCAGCGTATTCGAGTACATGAATAGCAAAGGCAGTAGATACTTCTTTGGGCATATTCCCCTGTCTGAACTGAAGATTTAATCACCTGAGTTGTAACCTCTTCATATGAACCACCCGCACCTTCGCAACACCCTTAAGGCAGGCTCTATCGTCTTTGGCTTCTCTGCCCTCTTCCTTCTTGTACTCCCCGCACTCTTTCTCGACCTACTCGCCCTCGATGAGACCGAACCACTGATCTGGTCCATGCGCATGATTGCCATCACTCTCTTCGCACTTGCCGGAAATATGTGGAATAACTCCAAACAAGCAGATGATTCCAAGGTCGCACACGTTGCCAAGATCATGTGCCTTAGCGCCACAGCGCTCGGCGTACTCACTCTGATGATTCCAGCAAAGTTAACCTGGTTTAGCTATCTCTATGCAGCTATTGGCTTTAGCTTTGCTATCAGCTATCTCGTAGGTCTACTGAAGAAGTAAGGCTTAGCTATACGAGCTCTCCACGCCCCCGTACACCACAAGGCCCACACCACCAATAACGGTTGATAGCACTTACCAATATCTCGTAGAGTAAATCAGAAATATCCTGACTCTGAGTGCTTTTCAGGCTAGCAGGGAGTCCTTTACTTTGAGGCCCACTTTGAGTTTAAGGAATAAACTTTTTCCGCATCACGAAAAAGGACTAACTCAACATCGTCAGGATTGCACGAAAAGGCTTGTGCATGTTCGTTTACCCAATCCCAATATCGCGTGTAAGTCTTGAAATTCCAATTCTGGTAATTAAGAGCTACCCCATCAAAATCTTTTGCCGCAAAGTCTTTAAGCCACATTCCCACAAATGAATCAAGAATGGGTGCTCCGACCTTTTTCGGAGTGCAAAATGAGAGGAACTTTGTTCCAAAAGATGGACCAAGATTCTTGATTCGATTCTGCATCAAGAAGAGATAAGCCTCTTTCGGCCTGGAATCTCGACATAGGTCAAAGACTGTTTGTAAGACGTTCTCGACGTGTGGCTGTGAAAGCATTTTGGTGACTCTGTATGGGCCATAGCCTCGGTCTCCGTAACCCCACACCATCACCGCAAGGAATTTTTCAATAATCGTATATTTTGGTCCTTGGCAAATTTTTCTAACTTCCTTACGGCCAATCGGAGAAGGTAGGCCAGTAATGAAGCTTTTGTGAGTTGGAAAAGCATCTATCCAATTTTGTTTAGAGCTGGACCAGTCAAATGACTCTTGAGGCAGACTTCCCTGGGCCTGCCATTTCTTCAACAGGCTAGACATTTGTCTATTCACAGTACGAAGCTTTCCGACTAGTCATGGGAGGAATGTAGCGAAATCCATTAACTACTTATGCCCAATTGAACCTGAAGTAAGTAAGCCCGCTTCTTCTGAGCCTAACAGCTTGTTTAATTCGGACTCTAAATCATATGGGCCTGATTGCAGTAGTGCTTTCATGCCAAGAAGAAGGAAGACTTTTGCCGAGATAAATTGAATATGATGTTTGTAAAGAAGTTTATAAAAGAATTCTGACTCATTACCTAGAACTGAGGTACTCCTAGGATCTTCCGGTGGCAGCAGATCCGTTTCGGCGCCACCAATCACAAGATATTGTTTATAACGGATCCCCTTAGAGATTGTTTCTTCTGAGAGTTTCTTTTCGTAACCGGACATTTGCTCGACAAACCTTTTATCTGACATCAGATCTTTAAAGGTGGTTTTTGTCTCACAAGCAATCAAATAGTCGTCTTTTAGTCCTGTGACATCAAGTCTGCCGTCTCTGTCGGCTCCTGGAATATCAATAGGTATCTCCAAGCTAACTCTTGAGTTGGCGCCAAGCAAAAACTTAAGTGTATTGCCAAGCCACACTGCAATATTTTTGGTTTCATCAACCGAGGTAAAGTCTTCAAATCCCTGGTATCTACCAAGCGGGTTAAAGAAGCTTGCACTTTGGAAATCTCCATCAGTTAGGAGATTCCCTTTGAATGCCTGATTTACTTTTTCAGGAATGGGTCCCCAATCAGAGTCTCCTGACTTGTCATTACAATGACTAGAAATTTCGTAAGTTTCAGAGACCGAAAATTTGTTCCCTGGGCAGCCAAAAACACAGAACATGCAGTTGATGCACTTTGTGGTTCTTGGCTGAAGTTGAATTGGAGGTCCGACTATGTCCGTACAGGCAATATTTCCGTCTCCACCAATGCTGAATGAGGCGTTTCCTGCAGATTGATTACTGATAAATGCAGGAAGAGATTTGTAACGACCCGTAGTAAAGACATAGCAAGACAGAGAGACTTTCTTAGAGTAGAAAGGGCAGCCTTCAGTGGTCATATTGCTTCAGTATCTCAATCAACTCTGCTGGAGCGCCTTTGATCAATTCTGCCTCGCTCACACCATTGAGCGGTTTCATTCCAGTTCCATCGAGCGAAAAAGGAATGCCAGCTGCAAAGGCAATGTTTAGTTCCTGTGTCATTACTTTACGGAAAGCCTTCTCATCAATTACAAATTGCGAAGGATGCTTTTCTAAGAAGGCAATCAGCTTTGAGAAATCTAAATTCTTTTTTTTCCTGTAAGCAACGTTCATAAGGTAAATAATTGCAAAACGACGATTTTTAATCTTCCCCATAATCTTCTTGGTCTCATTGCGAATCTGTTCCTGTCCCTTTTCTCTCAAGGAATCCACGTCTTTTATCAGATGTTCATAGTCCAGTGGTCGACTAATTTCTCGACGCTCTGAAAAGAAGGCAGCAAGTTTTGAAGTGACGGTGTAGAACTTGTCAGTTCTCTTGTCTCTTAACAAGTAGTCTCTAAATTCGAGGTGGGGCGCTCTCTTTTTGCCTTGCTGCCAGTTTGAGGGCTCGATGAAACCCCCTGCAACGCTCCAAGCTAAGAGCACGGATCTAGTTCGCACATTGCTGTCATTTTGTGAACCAACAGAAACCTTGACAACCCGACCGCCTACGTAAATTTCATCACCTGAATTGGGATAGCCCACAGATATTTCACTTGTAGAAAAACGGGTATGCCCCTTGATGTGAATATCTCCCAGCATGCCAACAAGTGGGCCATATTGCGTCACAGCCTGGGTTATGAATGGCGAAATCTCTTCTGAGTGAAAGTCTGCATCGGCAAAACTCTTTCCAAAATCTGTCAGTGTGGATGTGGATGCTCCGCGCTCAATCAGCCCGAGACCATGAAGGGCATTTATTGTGTTACTTACAGCCTTTTGCTTCTGAGTATCTTCCACAAGTGAATTGGTTAGAGCACAACCCGACAGACTGAGGGCATTTGTGAAATAGGGGCAATAATGAATATCGAGATTAACTTCGTGGCTTAATAACTTGCAGTGATCGTGCACATTCAAACGTTCTTCGCTGAACTTTGCATCATTTAAAGAAAAGGCTTCGCCATCACCGAATCTATCCCGGAGATTTTGAAGTAAATAGTCAAGACATTCAATTCTGCCCGCTGCTGGCCTATTTACTAACTCTGCCATGCGTTCAAAGTATCACAAAGCGTGGAACGTTGAATAGTGTGAAGTGCAATATTTTTGAAAATCTCAGAATTATTGACTACTTGCTTTAGGTTACTTTTATCTGGAAGAACCAGGATTGGGACTAATTCAAGATTGCTGGGTTTTACTCTGTCCGCAAAATCGACTACTTCAGCCAAGTCAAGTAGTTGATTGGAAACTCGAGAAGAAGAGGCAAGGGAACAGATAAAGAAAGAATTATTCTTGTGAAAGCAGATCTCAATCATCTTGTCCCTCTGCCCAATTGGTACCTTTGTATAAATGAAAGGCTTAATTGCTGAACCTGTTTGAATTTCGATGGCAAGTTCAACCAATTTCCCAATCTTTCCAGAGGGAAGATTGGTATCGATAAAACTTTCAAGCAGAGACCCTGTTTCTCCCTTCAGGGCAGAATCTAAAGTTTTCTTAGTCGGAAACTGGTAAATCATCGAAACTCGTCTGTGTTGCCGCTCTCAGTTTCTTATTTATGAGGCGTTTGTAATCCTCATTTAGCTCGTACCCAATCGCCTTTCTGCCCAGTTCTAAAGCCACTTTTGCGGTGGTCCCAGTTCCTAGGAAGGGATCAAGAACTGTATCCCCGAAGAAGCTATAGAGCTTTATCAAACGTTTTGGTAGTTCGTCAGGAAACGGTGCGGGGTGTTCCTCGCTCTTTGCTTTTGCAGGTTGCATTTCCCAGATTGAGTTAATGGCCCAATCTTGCCATTCTTTAGTCGTTAACTTCGACTTGTCCTTTATATCTTGAGCCACTTTCGGTCTTTTTCCAGCTTTTGAGAAAACAGTAATCCACTCATACGGGTACGTTGAAAAGATATTGGGCGGATAGGGATAGCTTCCAAATGAGCTGAAGCGAGTGATTTTACGTTTATCCCAGATATACAAACCAAACTGGAACACCTTTTTTGTCTTAGAAACAGAATTCCAAATTTCGTTGAGCATTAAACGAGTTTCTCTGCGGCCAAATTCGGCATTTTCCCCGGTGAGTAAGAAGGGCATGATATTTATGCACAACTTTCCATCTGGGGCTAGCACACGAACACATTCATGCCAGACCTGCTCTAGGTCGGCTAGGTAGTTGTCGAAAGATGGTGATCCGAGTCCAATCTGGCCATCATTCTCGTAGTCCTTTAAGGTCCAATAAGGAGGGCTTGTAATAATTAGATTAACTGATTCATCAGGGATCTCAGACATATCTGCAGAAGATTTGAAGTAAACCTGCGCATTCGGAACTTCCAGCTTTACTTCTTTTTTTGCCATACCAAGACCTGCTCTTTTCTCTCTGTTTTGTTAATGCTGTCAAAAATAGCTGAACTTGTTCCTTTGTAGGTCCGCTCAATGCTCGAAATCTTTTTCCATGGACTTATCTCATCGAAGAAAGCTTCTCCTTGGATCACTTTTCCATGAACTTTCTTATCTCCGACTACAAAGATCACTTTTCCTCCTGGAACTAGAACTCGGTCTAATTGATCCATGACGGCCGCCATATCGTCTTTATAGGAAGAGAACTGCTGGATTAATTCACCTTTAACTCTTAAGTGATTTACCTCTAGGAAGGAGTAGACAATCCTTGCATAGTAAGCAGTGTAATCAAGACAATCAAAATACGGAGGGCTAGAAAAAACTACATCGATTGACTTTGGCTTGATGAATGGCTTGAGGTTTCTCGCATCTCCAAAGTAAATTTTACCCATCCCGCTTTTAACAGGAAAGTAGTGCTTCTTAATTTTCTGCAGGAATTTCTCGTTAAAGTCTATATATCTCTTCGGATTCATATCCTTGCCGACAGTACTTGAAGTCCACTTGTAGTGATTGCAACCTCTGGCGGTCAATGCAATGGATCCAACGAAACATGCTTGCAAGTAGGGGCTCATCTTGTCAAAATAGCGAGACATAGCTTGAATCTCTTTGAAACTATCCAGGTGAAAATGCTTTCGGGCATTTATCGTAAAGTCAAAGTTGTTAGTACTTTTGGCTTTTTCAATTATTGCCTCTGCCTCAAGCAAGTACTCCTCAAGGGGTTCGTTCATGTTAACTTTACCTGAAGCAATTATTTCCGCTATAGGATTCGCATCTACGCCAAAGGCTTTATGACCTTTCCGCACGGCTTCATAAATGATTGTGCCTGATCCACAAAATGGGTCCAACACTCTGGCTCTAGGATCGAGCTGGCCAATGATTCCTTCGGCATCGACTGCAGAAATCTTCCCTCTGTATGGGTAAATTCCATGAATCGAGGTCGGGTTATTGACCGTCGCTAATGTAGCAATTTTCATATAAGGAGGCTCTCCAGCTGTTCCTAGTAGATGAATATAGGTTCGGAGTGTATTGGCTCTAACTGACATACCTCGGGATGAGAGCTATCCGGGGGGTCTGTCGCGAATTAAGTTTTCAAATATGCGCCCCAGCATCCTCCACCTCATGCATGGCAGACCAGACCTTCATCAACGGATGCGCGAAGTCGTATCCACGTGTGGCTGCCACCTCAGATTTGAAGTTCTTGTAGGTGATGTTGCTGGCCATATGGGCCACCCACTTGGCAAAGAACTCATGAGTGACAATCACGCGGTAGGGGTAATCATTCTGAGGGGTTGAGATGATCTCCGTTTTGGCGGATTCTGCAATTGGCCCAAGTGATTCCTTGTCCCGAGCTCGGACCATCAGGTCCCTGCCATTGCTGACTGCGCTGACAAACCCAGTATTAGTAAATAGCCACATAGTTATTCTCCTTCTGTTTGTGAAATTGATTGAGCAAATGAAGCCCAGACTTCTGGGGTTCGTGTGTCTGGCAGATATCCCCCAGCTCCACCAATAAGCATGGGCAAGTTGGGATAGGCGCTTCTTAAAATCTTGGCAACTTTGGCGTAACCATCTACCGAGTACTCGAGGGAAGAGAGCGGATCTTCTTTGTGACCGTCTGCTCCACATGCAATGAATATGAGATCAGGGTTGAAGTTCTCGAGGTGGTGCAAGAATTCTCTGACTCCATCGTGAAGTGCAGTGTCACCTTTACCAAGTCTCCGTTCGGATTCATAAGAACCCAATGGATAGTTGTAGACATTCTTGTCCGCTTGATCTTCATTACCTGTGCCAGGGAAGATTCCTTTCTCGTGAATTGAAAAGGTGAGTACTTTCGGATTATCAGCCGTTAAGTTCTCTGTGCCATCACCGTGATGAGCATCAATATCAAGGATGGCAACTCTCTTGCCGTGTTCCTTAGTCGCTATATCAGCGGCTAGAGCGAAGTCAGCAAAGATGCAGAAACCAGATGAGTGGTCATACTGCGCATGATGCTTAGCTCCTGGAAAGTGGATAGCAGTCTTCGTTATTCCTCTAAGTAGTAACTCG
>JACCDO011686839.1_pt1 | contig 11111 bp, 5 predicted proteins | sample 7446101 | NCBI WGS metagenome assembly JACCDO01 (sample SAMN15323440, study PRJNA562643) | freshwater metagenome | isolation source: river surface water | place: USA:Blue River Watershed | collected 2017-08-16
AGCTAATGATTTCTTAATTTTACCTAAAACTTTACCATATTTTTTTCTAACAATATCTAATTCCTCAGCAGCAGATTCATTGGTTATATTAAATTGTTTAGCAATTTCATCAATTAATTCTTTATCAGTAATTTCAAAGTTTCTTAAAAAATATAACATTCTAAGATGCATTTTAGTTTTATTTTCATAATTACTAATACGCTTATATCTAAGATATGTTCCATATTTACTATAATCTTCTTTTTCACTAGAAGTGCTTGTTTTAGAAACTCTTTTACGTGGTTCAATCATTAAAGCAATATATGTATAAAAAAATCTACTAAAATCAGATAAATCATTATGATTAATTTTAAATTTAGATTCACCTGAACCAGATGTTGGAAATGATACTTTTTGAATAGTATTAATAAAAGCATATTTATAATTTTCATCTTCAGGTAATATAAATTTAATTTTCTTGTTTTCACTATTTATTTTCAATAATAAATCATTGACATATTTATAACTTTCTTTTATTTTATCAATAGTTGCCATATCTTCTTCTTTCCATGTTATTTTATATTCTAATCTACCATTTTCATTTAAATTAATAGAAATATATTTATTTTCTATCTCTTTCATCTTTATTTTAAAAGATATCCCATATGGAGCATTTTCAAACCATTTTGATAAAATTTCCATATCATCTATTTTTTTTGTTTTCGTATAGAACTTATATGTTAATTGAGAATCAGGTGTTTGGAATTGTATAAATGGGTATTCTTCAGAAACAATAAAATTATCAAATATTTTATAAAGATTATATTTATCTGGACTAATTGTTCCAGTTAAATTTTTAGGATTATTTAAATTAAGATGGATAATACTTTGAATTATGTAATTTGGTTGAAAATATGAATTAAATTTATTATCTACTAATAATAATTTAGTTTTATCAACTACATCATGAATATGATATTCAATAGATGTATCATTTTTGATTGAACCAAAATTATTAATATTTTTTTCTAATTCTTTTTCATTTTTATTATTTAGTAAATCAATAATGGTTTCAAATCTTTCAAAACTTATTAATGGAAAATATATATTGACATATACTTCATAAACATTTCTTTTCTTACTTGAATCACTATTATAATTTAAACCAAATTCATTTAATATATCAACCATATAAATTTCATTATTTGTCATAAATTGTTCATAGTCTCTTAAAATTAAATATTCATCATCTTCTCTCTTAATCTTAACACCAAAACTATCTTTCAAATAACTTAAATTATTACGAAGATTTTCATAAACTGCAATATTTTCATTTGGTTTAACATCAATCATTACTAATTCATTTCTACGAATCCATTTTTGGCCTAACATAACCCTATCAATATTATTATTCAAATTATACTCAGACCAAAAATATATATATTCTGGAAGTAATTTAATATCACCTTCATCAGAATTCATACTAAATTTATTACTTAATGGAATTGATACACATACTTTATTTCTAATTGTTCTAATATTATCATCCATATAAATAAATTGTTCTTTAATATATATTTTATTATATACATCTTCTAATTTTAAATCATAACTTATTTCATCTATTTTTTCATTAAATTCTACATCGGTTTTAGTTATATTTTTAACATAAGATTTATCATTAGTTGCATTTCCAATTAATATAGCAGTATCTTTAATATCTTTATCTGATGCATCATTTTCCTTACCATATAAATCAGTTAATTCTTCTAAATTAAAATTACTACCAACTGCATCATCAAAATCCTCTGCAGTCATCATCATCCCTTCATAATCATCCTCTTCATTTTCTTTACCAATCTCTTTATCTATATCTTCATTCCCTTCATTTGTTTCAATATTATCATCGTCTTCCATTGAAGGTTGCATCATACTTCCACCAGCTAAACCAACTGTTTCTGGAGTATAAGTTCTAAAATCCATCTCAACTTTTCTAACAGCTGTTTTAATTTTATTTCTACTAATTAAATAATCATAATAAGTAGACGCGAAAGAATATGCGACTCTTCTGAGTAATGGAGATGATAAATGAAATGAGACCCATTCTTTTCCCATTTTATTTTCAAGTATTTTCTTTTTATTAGAGTTTTTCAAAATAGAACTAAATTGTTCAGCTAAATGATATCTATTAAAAAAATATGTATACCATTTATCACCATAATATTTAGATATTTTATCTAATTTTTGTTTGCTTAAAGTATCATAACAATCAAAAAAAGTTTTATTTTTAATATTATCCAATATACTCATTATTTCATCATCAACATTTGAACCAATAAATATATATTGAACATACTGTATTCGCCTATTATTATTTTTAAATTTATGAATTATTTTAATCGGAGTTTCTACTTGCATTATTTAATAATTATAATAATAGTAGAAATTTTAATTTTAATTTTAATTGTACTATAATATAATGTTTGAAAAGTATATAATTTTACTCTGTATATTAATAAGTTTTTTATTTATATTATATAATATAAAGGAAGAACTATTTGATAATAATACAGTTAAAATACCAAAAATTATACATCAAATTTGGATAGGTCCAAAATCTCCACCTATTAAATTCATGAAACAATGGGAAAATGATTATATTAAAATGTATCCAGATTTTAAATATATATTTTGGAATGAAGACAAAATAGAAAAAGATTTAAAATGGCCTAAAGTAATTAAACAAGCATATGATAAAGAAACAACTTATTTTGGAAAATCAGATATTGCAAGATTACTTATATTAAATCAATATGGTGGTATATATATTGATTCTGATAGTATATGGGTTAATAATAAAAATTTAGATGATTTAATTACACAAGCATATAATGAAAAAACTAATATATTTGCAGGAATAGAACCTGGTGAAGGAGGTCGTATTGCTAATGGAGTTATTGGTTCAAGTATAAATAATAAATCATTATTATTTGTAATAGATTGTTTACAAAAAATATGTGAAAATTATGATGAACTAAGAAGCAAGACACCAGTCTGGCAATTAACAGGTCCTGTATTAGTTAATAAAGCAGTTGTTGAAAAATATCCATTTACTGTACTACCTGAAAAAATATTTTATCCATATAGATGGCATAATTTAACTAAAGAAATTGTAAAACAACAATTACTAAATTTACCAAAAGAAAGTTATATGTATCAATTTGGATATTCAACTAATGCAGATTTAAATTTAGATTAATAATTTAAAATATTTGTATATAAATTCATCCCGCAATATTCAACTGGATTATTTGCATAATCTTCATAAGTATATATATTAATTTCTCTTGCTCTTTGTAATAAAAATTTAAAAATTTTATTAAATAATGGTGTATGTCCTGTTTCAGGACAGGCAGTATGAGCTAATTCATGAACTGCAACATATGTTAATAAATTAATATCATGTAATTTTTTTGTAGATTTACTTCTTAAACAAAATACTAATTCTTCACCTTTATTAATTGAATAGGAGGTAAAATCAGATGTTAAACTAGTTTCATATATTTTAGTTCTTGATTTTGTAAAATTTTGATTAAATTGATTTATATAATCTATATAGTCTGGATAGAAATGTTTATTATCTACTACATATTTTTTCAAATAATACATTCTATTTATTAATTCATTTAATAATTCTGCACTTTGTTGTTTATCTGGCATATCTCTAACTAAAACAGTATTACCATCAACTTCAAATCTTACCAATGATGCATCATTTATGATAAATACTATATAAAAAACGATAATGAAAACAATTATAATTAAAGTTTCTTTCATTTAATAACATTTAGATTATATATTTTATATTTAAAAACTTTTTATTATAAATAAAATCTAAAATATAATATATATGGGAATTTTTAAAAAGGATGAATTATTGCTTGATTTTAAAGGAGTTCAAACAGAAGATGTTAGTAGTACTATTCCTTATGCTAATAGATTAAACACTGAAGCCAAAATATTGGTTAATCATCTTGGTCCTAATGCTGTAAACGCGGTTAATAGAAAAGGCTTAGTTTTATTTAATGAAAGTGAACAATATGATATGTATAAATTATTTGAAAAGTCAACAACTCTTAACAACAATGATAATAATTTCTCAGAAACATCACCTTTTATTAGTTCAGATGTTTATAATGAATTATTAAATAAATTAAAAAATAAAAGATTAACCGGAGGTGGTAAATCAAAAAAATCAAACTTGTCTAGAACTTCAAGTGGTTCAAGAGAAGAAGACCGTGATGATGATTTTGAAGAAGAATCATCAACTACTAGTTCAGAAGAATCTGAATCTGATAAAAAGAAAAAGAAGATTAAAAAGATGTTTAAGGAGCAAAGTGATAAAATTGATTTAGAATCAGAAGAAGATGAAGATGAAGAATTCTCTGAAATGTCAGCTGGTTCTTATATTTCATCTTCAGCTCATACTAATGGTTCCGATGATTCTGATGCTGATTCAAATTCTGAATCATATAAATCAAAATCAATTACATCTTCTACAGTTTCAGTTAGAAATCACAGAAGTAGACATCATAATGTATCTGATTCGGTTAATACAAGTGATATTAATATCATTTCAGTAGATGAATAAATTCATCTATTTTAATTGGTTTGGTTAATTATGTTCCATTCGTAAAGCGAATATAAGGAAAAAATATAAATTTAAATTATTAAAATTTAAATTTGTGTTAGTCGCCATTCAAAATTGATATTATCAATTTTGAATGTACGCTAACATTTTTGGGTTCTCAGTATATTCGCAAAGCGAATGTAATTAATAATTTTGAACTGAGAATTACCCATTTATATTAATAAAAAAATTATTTTCTTTTAACAAAACTCATTATATCGCTTCTGCCTTTTTTCTCATTTTCTATTTTTATTTTAAATTTATCAAATATTTCCTCAGCATTTGGAATAACTAATGATAAAAATTGTAATGCAGGATTCATAATTTGATTTGTCATGTAAAATTCGAAATCAATCTTCAAATTCTTTTCTTTAATATATTGTGGAGTTTCTATACGCTCTCCTTGTAAGGTATTTTTAGTAGCATTTGGTAATTGAATTGCTGCAAACTCAATACGGTCTCCTGATTGGGGACAATTGCCTGGGTCTCTTTGTGCTATTCTATTAGCCAATACTACATGAGCTATCTTTGTCCAATCTGCATAACTTTCTTTCATTTTTAATGTTTTACTAGTTAGGAAATATTTAATATTATATTCATTATTAAACATACTATTCATACAATCTATTGTAAATTGTCGAGCTTTTTCAGGGTCTTTGTCATCAATTAAACAATTAATAATTCCACCACAGATTTCTTTAACAATGGGTGCATTATCACGTCTCTTTAATACGATACCATTATAGTCTTGTTTAGATGTATCAGGATTGAATTCATTTTTATTTCCAACATATCTCTTTTTGGTTAAGATTAAAAATGGCCAAAATGTTTTCTCATATTCCAAGTCATGGGGAAATGGCAATCGTTTCTTTACTAATTCACCAGTAATAACACCCATATCAATACTCAAAGTTAGTGTTCTTTTATCAATAATTTTTGTTCCATGCTTATAAAATCTAACACGAACAATTTTATTTCCCGATACATCTATATCCCAATATGGTTGGATAATATAAGTTTTCAATTTGTTTTCAATAAAATATTCAACATCTTCTAAGATAATTTCTTTTACATCATCGCTTAAATCACATACTAAATTCATTTTTTCAACCAATTCTATACCATTATTAAATAATTTCATCTCAATTGCATTTAGTTTAGTTTCCTTCTGAACATATTTTTTAGTAAAAATATCTTGAATTATCCATAACCATGGCATAAAACTTCCTTCCATATAATGTAATAAAAATTGTTCCATTCTTTCCTCAATTGGAGGTATTATTTTAAAATGAGATGGCGGAGGTTTATAATCAGGTCCTTTGGGAACCCTCAATAATCCTCCATCTAATTCAACCAAATCATCATTATAATATTTATTATGCAAAGTTTCCCATAATTCTTTATACTCTTCTGGAATAAAATATTTAAATAATCTCTTTGAAAAACTAATAATATCTTTCCATAGTGGTAATCCAGCACTTTCTTTTATTTGTTTAACATTTTCACGGAACCTATAACAGCTAAATATGCTGTCCGTGTCTCCGTACCTAATTATTGGCTGAAATGTAAAATTTTTAATATCATTTACTACGTATTTCTTAACTTTTTCTCTTAATTCCGTATCATTAATATCTTTCATTTCCATGTTTAATATTTTATCTGCTTTATCTTCATCACCTTTATATAAAGCATATCGATAGCCATTCAATAATCCTGGAACAATATTCTCATCAAAATGACGAGCTAATTTAAGCATCTCACGGCCAGTACTAGTTGTGCAAGCTGCAATATCTCTTTGAAAGATTGGACTAACATCTGCACCAAGAGCACCATAAAGAGAATTAGCAGTAATTTTTAAGGCTAATTGTTTACCATCTAAAATCTTATATTTGAATGGGTCCTTACAACCTTTCATTACTTTTTTAACAGCATTACGTTCAGCAATAAGATTTCTTAAAGTTTTAGGAACAACACCCAATTCATCACCAACCTTGGCAAAACGCCGATGCTGAATACTATTATCATGATCTTTAAATTGAGCATTAAAATATGTAATATTAACGCCATTGGCGTTATCTAAATTATCATATTTGTCTAATTTAACTACTGTTTCATGGCTCATATTTTTATGGATAATTGATGAAGGATAAAGTGATGCATAATCTTTTACTGCTAATGCTTCATATTCTACATTAGCTTCTGGATCAAAAACAATCGCACCTTCATAACTAGGTAATTTTTCTTCTGGTCTTTTAAGAACTGGAAATAAATATCCTGCATCCATATAATTCTTTAAACATAATGAAAATAATTTAATAACTTGTCCTCGAGTAAATAGGAAAGACATGGGAACATAACATACATTAGCCATCTCAATATTATTTGTGACAACACATAATTTGTCAATCAATAGATTAATAAGAGTGCAATCCTTAATACAGTATTTAGCTACAATTGCACGTTCCGCAGATGTTCCATTAAACATTCTGAAAATATCTTGAGGTCCAACATCATCCTTTGCTTGCGACCAATAAATTTTAAATTTGCGTTCCTTTCTATTAGTTTCACTCCATTCTATAAATTCTTTTCCATCAATATATTCTAATAAAGCAGTAGATGGTTTGATAAGTAAAGTTTTATTATTTTTATTAATTTCTTCAATCTTATATTTATAACCAATCATTTCTGAAATAAAATCAAGAGCATATTCAACATGGATAAAGTCTTCAACATTAATACTATCAACGCCATCACAAAATAATAATAATTTATCGTCTTTTTTCTCAACTTTATAAATTTCATTACGAATAAAATTTGATGCGACCATATCAAGTTTATAACTATTAAGTTTAAAGTTCTTTTGAACGTCCTTCATCAAATCAATATGAATACGACCAGGAGTTCCAAACATACGAATTTTATTTTGACCGAATGCAGCCGATTCTAATTTGAAATCACGAAATTCACATCTATATCTTTTTAATTTACTAATTCGTAAAATTTCTTCTTCAAGATTTAAATGTTCTTTACATCTATCATAAATATAACCCTCGTCGAAACCGAATATGTTATATCCTGTAATGATATCGCAATCTTGAGTAATTACTTCATTAATCCATGCTTTTAACATTTCTTTTTCATCATTATACCATTCAACAATACTTCCTTCGACAGGATCAGTTTCTTTCAAACAAACAATATGCTGTCTGTATGGAATAGATTCATTTAGATAAGTATAAGTTGAACCAATCTGAAAAATACAATCGGCTTTATTTCTAGCTTGTGGGAATTTATCTCTGTCTGATGAATAACACTCAATATCAAAGCTCAGGATACGAAATGGTGCATTAGTATCCTTTTCAATAGGCATTACATCACGCCAATCTACTCTCAGTTCTATATCACAATAACTTTCCCGATCTTCTTTTACCTCATCATATTTTTTAACGGAAACCCAAGAACATCCGCTAATTTTTTTAATATGAAAACATCTTAACATTGGAGGTAGATTGGCTTCATAAGTTTTAAATTTAACTTCTGCTTTTGTCACTCCATAAATATTAATAGGATTTTCTTCTAACATAAATTTATATTTTTTCATAGCTACTAAATTAGTAAATATCATTTTAGCAAATAAGTATTTTTTACCATTAGTAAAACCATCAGCGGACATTCTTTCAACAACTTCCATATTTATTAAAGATGAACGATATTTTGTCCATACTTTTTTATTAGCATTACTAGTAAAAAACGACAGCATTTTTTTAACTTTATCTTTTGCTTCATCTTTAGTCCAATTTAATGGTAAATTAATATAAAAATGTGGATTATAATTAAGAACTCGCATATAAACTGATTTTCCTTCTAAAGTTCTACCAAAAGTATGAATAATATAAGACCCGATTTCAGAATCATTCTCTGATGAATCTAAATCGTCCTCATCCTCATCTATTTCATGGTCTTCCATATAATCATATAATTGAAACTCAATAGGTTCTGAAGTCATTATTAGTTTAATACATTATTGTTTTAAACTAATAAAAATCAATATTTATTTTGGATAAGAAATAATCGTTGCTTTTGCATTGACAATTGAGTTTTGATAAAATCAAAACTCAAGGATGTTATATTCGCTTTGCTAATAGTATAACATGCCTATCTAAATTAATATTTATTTAATAAACATCTTATAAAAAACAAATAAAAATAACAACATAAATACTATTATCGTTCCTATTAATAATTTATTAATAGTTGTATTATTTGTTGTATTTTCAATATATTCTTTTAATATTAATCCAGGAATAACAGCATTATCCCATGAAGATGATTTTTTATGATATCCAATGGCTCCTTCTTTAATATATAAAAATGCACCCTCGCCAATAGTAGGCATATTTTCACTATTAAAAAACACTTCTTTTAAATTAGTTGCACCATTAAATGAATTATCACCAATACTAGTAACATTATTTGGTATAATAATACTTGTTAAACGAGTTGCTCCACTAAATGCACTATCACCAATACTAGTGAGATTACTAGGTAAATCAAAATTAACACTAGTTAAACTAGATGCATCAAAAAATGCCTTATTACCAATACTAGTAATACCCTTTGGTAAATTAATACTTGTTAAATTAGACGCACCAAAAAATACCCTATCACTAATACTAGTTATACTATTGGGTAAATAAATATTTTTTAAACTAGATACTTGAAAAAAAGCACCATCTCCAATACTATTAAGTTTTGATTTATTTGTTAAATCTAAAGATTCTAGTTGTTTCCCTTCTGGATATCTAATTAACACTTTTTGATTTTTATCATATAATACACCATCATCTGATGAATATGTAGAATTTTCTGAAAGTATATTAATACTTGTTAAACTATATGCGCCCATAAATGTAAAACTATTAATACTATTAATACTATTTGGTAAATTGATACTGGTTAAACTAGTCTCATTAAATGCACCATGGTCAATACTAGTGAGACTACTAGGTAAATCAAAAGTAATAATAGCTAGTCTAGATGCATGATTAAATGCATATTTATCAATATAAGTAATAGTATTTGGTAAATTAATACTTGTTAAATCAGCTGCATTCTGAAATGCAGCCATACCAATACCAGTAACAGTATAAGTAATATTATTATAATTTACATGGGAAGGAATATTTACATCACCAACTAATGAACTATTACTATCACTAGCAACTATTGCTGTATTACCATTTAATACATATCTTATACCATTTATATCAGTCATTATTATATTATTAAAGAATATGTTTTTTAATCTTCTTATTAATATATTTAGTTAATTTATGAATCTTCTTTTCTAAATATTTATCAATTATATTATAATTTTCTTCTGATGTATCACTTAATATATTATTCATATACATTTCTTCAGAAGTTTCATAATCAGCGCCTCCAATCATATACTTATTAGAAGTTCCTAATTCTTTTAATTTCATTATTATTGGTTGTTGTATTTGTGCTATTTGTAGTGATGAATCATGTTTTATTCTTCTAATATTTCTTTTCATTGTTTCTTCAGATTCAGCCATGTCATTTTCTGTTGTTCTTGCTATGAATGATCTACTTAGGCCTTCATTAGTTTGAGATTCAATATCTTTTGATAAACGGTCTTGTCTTTCTTTATTTCTTTCCATTTCTATTTCAATTAATCTATCTCTTTCATCTATTATTTCTTGTATTCTTGCATTTGCTTCTGCTTTAAGTTGTCTAATTTGTTCATTAATTTCAGCTTTGCGTTGTTCTTCAACTGCTTTGGAAGTAGCGTCATCTCTTTGTCTTTGATATTCTTGTCTACGTCTTTCTTTTGCGTCTTTCTTTTCTTGTGCTAATCTAGCTTCTTCAGCTAGTCTATCAGCTTCTTCTTGTCTTTTACGTGTTTCTCTTCTATCTTTATCAGATAATCTCTTAGCAGATTCTCTATTTCTACGAATTTCAGATGCTTCTTCATCTTCTCTTTGTCTTCTAACACTTTCTGCATTTTGTTCTTGAAGTTGTCTAGCTCTTTTTTCATCTTCTTGTCTTCTTTGTTCAGCTTCTAATAATAATTGGCGTTTACGTTCAGCTTCTCTTGCTAATTGACCTTGTCTACGTTTTCTTTCTTCTTCTTCAGCTAATCTTTGAGCTCTTTCTATTTGCTCTATTTCTTTAGCGATTCTTTCTTGTTCTTCACGTTGTCTAGCTTCTTTTTCTTGTTGAACTTGTAATCTACGAGCTTCTTCCTCTCTTCTTCTCTCTTCCATTTCTTCTCTTTCAATTCTAGCTCTTTCTCTGGCTTCTTGTTCTTCAGCAAATTTCTTTGCTTCTAAACGTTGGCGTTCAGCTGATCTTGCTTCTTCAGCTCTTCTTTGTTCAGCTTCAGCTTGTAATTGGCGTTTACGTTCAGCTTCTCTTG
>JACCDO010321143.1_pt1 | contig 11110 bp, 6 predicted proteins | sample 7446101 | NCBI WGS metagenome assembly JACCDO01 (sample SAMN15323440, study PRJNA562643) | freshwater metagenome | isolation source: river surface water | place: USA:Blue River Watershed | collected 2017-08-16
ACACTATTTCTTAGTATAGTTAGTCACATCATCTCCTTCAAATGAAATGTTTTTCTTTTCTACTTTGGGCTCTACCTTAGGTTTGATTGTGACTTTGACTTTGGGTTTTGGTGATGTTGAAACGACATCTGCTACCACAGTTTTAACTTCCACAATTGTTTTTTCTACTTCAATGGGTGCAACAGTTTTTTCTACTTTCTCCACTGGTGCCATCACAGCTGGTTTTGCGATTTCCATCACAGGTGGCTGTGATTTTGGCACTAAAAAGAAAACAGCAACAGCAGTCATACTTAAGATCGAAGCAGAGAGATAAAGTTTTTTCATTCGTTTTGCTTGATGCTCAATCTTCTGTCTAGCAATGGTAGCAATTCTATCTTGTTCAGCTTTTTGAAATAACATTTGATCTTGTGCGATCTTTGCATCGATTTGAGCCTGCACTTTGGCTTGGGCATCATCGATCTCTTGTAGTTCTTTGGGCTTACTGGCATTGGGATTTAAAGAAAGAGCAGCTTGATACTGAAGTCTTAATTGATTGATATGTCTTTCTTGATCTGTTTTTTCTTGATTGGCTTGTGCTAAAGCGATTTCACTGCTGATTTTGAGCGCTTCGAGTTGTTCATTTTTTTTGCGTTCAAATTCTCTTTGTTCTAATTCAACTTCTTTTAATGATTTGATTTGAGCTTGTTCAGTTGTAGCTGCTTGATGAATTGAATTTTTGATATCATCCAAAGCGAAATTTAATTCAACTGTTGTTTTTTTCTTATTCTTGGTTGATGATTCAACTTTAATTTCATCTTGAGTATTGGCTAAAACCTTGATTTCATCGAGCAATGCAAGGGATGATACTGATTTGTATTCCATATTTATTCTCCTTTATGATGAATATGGCAAAAGAGATGGCGCTTGAATACGAATCTAATCAAATATAGTTCTATATTATTTTTTCTTTTTTTTCTTTTTATCTTTTTTCTTCTTTTTTTCTGGTTCAACTGAAATGGATTGATTCTGAAATAAAGGAATTTGATTGATCAATGCTTCTTCTTCATCCCATAGAGAAACTTCTTCTTCATTTAACCAAATCTTAAATCTGGCTTCATCGCTCAAATCTTCATATTTTAATTGTTCAGATCTAAACAAAGCCACTTCTTGTTCCACACTGATTTCATCCCCATCATCTTCATTCTCTTCTATATCAGAAAGCCATGGTGATTTTAATTCTTGTTCTTCTGTATTTGATTGAACTGCCATAGGAATATGATCAACGCCATCCAACCAAAGAAGGGTTAGATATTTGGGGTCAAGACTCTCTTCATTGAGTTTTGCCCATTGATCTTCCCATGCTTTAAGCAACAGTAAAAGCGTTAAATCGCTGATTTTTCCTTGTTTTTTAAAGAAATTCGCTGTTTTCTCTCTAAACTCATCTCTTAAAGTGCCTTTATGTATACTGCATTGATAGATTTTATTGAGTTTTTTAGGTGTGGGGTCTATGGGTTGTTTTTCATCTTTGAGTTCTAAGAGATTTCTGAATAATTGCGTAAACAAGAATGGCGCAATCCCCACTTCAGCGGGACGGTCTTTTGCTAAAATCGCAAGTTCAGCAATACTTTGTGCTGTGCTTTTAATCAATTCACATTCAGTAAGGGTTTGGATCAATCGTTTATCTGTAAAAGTAGGATGCTTTTGAAGAAGCGCCACAGCCCATTCTTTGAGGGTTGGCAATTCCAATAATGCCCCTGTTGCATCAGAACCTACTTTGAGTAGGGCTGCTACTGATTCTAGGGCACTGACAGATGCTTTGATCTTTCCATAACCCAATTTAAAGAGAAGATTGATGTGAATCTTTTGAAAGAGGATGCTGTCTTTCTTGGGATCATTTTCATGGCCATTGAGTATTTCTAAAGCCAAAGTCAGCATTGCCCTAATAAAATGAAGGGCTTTTTCTTGTGCTTTCAAATCCCAAAAAGGAATACGATCAGCCGATAATACCATATTACAAAGATAACCCAAGCTTTCAGCCACAATCAATAAATCTTCACCTTCAAGTTGAGAAAAAGCCAAATCTAATCTTTGATCTGTATTGATGACTGCATTCAACCAACGATGGGATGGGGGGACTTCTGAGGCGATTCTCACTGGGGGCAAGAATTCCTTTAAATCATCTACATCCACTGCGTTAAATATGGACTTTGCTTCAAAGTAATCCACATAACCTCTTAAATTCATTCTTCTCATGCGTTCTTCATAGGCTTCTTCAATCAAATTGACATTTAATGCGATACTTGAAGACATCATGAGATTGATACAAAAACCTGAATCTTCTCTAAACAGTTGATCCAAAAAGACTTTGACAGGTAAATCCTTGTTCTCTGATCTAGGGAAGACAATACATAACGTGTGATCAGGTGTCACAATATGTTCAAAATCTGGGGCTTCAAATGAATCTGGATCATCAACGGCATAAGCATAAGCATTTAATTTAACGATCCAAGATAGGGTAGCATCATCAAGTGCGAGTAGGCGTGATACGATTTTTTCTGGATTAGATCTCAGTAGGGCATAGAGCCATTGATCTAATTGCTTCACATCAATCTCATCACCTTCCCAAATTTCCATATCCAAAAGTTCTTGTACTTGTTGATCACTGAGTTGGCTTAAGATCAGTTCACTATCACCTAGTCCGATTTGATGAATAAAATAATGCACATCTTCTGTGGGCAGAAGTTGTAGATATTGAGAGGGATCTTCAGGGGTAATCAACGCATTAAGGAGTTCTTCACCTTGAAGTTTATTTAACGCACTGCGCCAATGTTCAAAATCTTCTGGGATTTGATCATTTTCTGCATTGGGTAAGACTTTTAAATTTGGATCTCTAAATAAAACAATAGACATAATATTACCTTAATTCCTCATCTTGTCATATCATGATGGTGGTATGCTTATAGCAGAAAATAATGATTGTATCTAATGCTATTTTGCTAAAATCATCCCATTAACCCATCCTCAGAGAATCATCATGACATTAAAATTCGATCAAAAAAAACTAGAAAACTGTGATCTCCCCAATCAACTCGGCAGTCATTGGCATGGACATGGGGCAACTTTTGCTTTAGCAAGCAAGCATGCACATCAAGTAGAACTCTGTATCTTCGATCAAAGCGGTCAATATCAAATCGCCAACTATGAACTTCCTTTATCAGATGAAGGGATTTTCTATGGCTATCTCCCAGAAATCCAACCCGGAGATTGCTATGGTTATCGTGTTTATGGACCTTATGAACCCAAACAAGGTTTAAGATTTAACCCCAATCAATTATTGATCGATCCTTATAGCAAACAACTCAAAGGGCAAGTGATACATCATCCAAGTCTATACGATTATCAAATCACTGATGAACTCATGAATACCCAAAGATTTGATCCCCATATCCTTGATCATCTCAAACCCAGTACACTAGATAGCGCAGCATTTGTCCCTAAATCCATGGTAGTACACCAAGAACAACATCCTTTTCAATACCCATCTCCCAAAATCCCTTGGTCAAAAACAATCATCTATGAAGCCCATGTCAAAGGCTTAACAGCAGGGCGACAACAACAACATCTGCCTTATGCTGGTACCTATAAAGCCCTACAAAATCCTAAGTTCATCAATCACTTGCTTCATCTCGGTGTCAATGCTATAGAACTCTTGCCCATTCAAACTTTCTTACATGATGAAAGGCTGATCAAACAAGGATTAAGGAATTATTGGGGTTACCAACCCATTCAATTCTTTAGCCCTATGAATGATTATTTCTATACCCAACAATGCCATGAACTCAAGGTCAGTATCGATCAACTCCATAAACATGGGATAGAAGTGATTTTAGATGTGGTCTATAACCATACGGGTGAAGGAGATCACTTGGGACCTACACTTTCATTGAGGGGGATAGATCAAAAACTCTATTATGAAAATCACCCAGATCAAGATGGTTTTTTACGTGATGTTTCTGGTTGTGGAAATAGACTCAATCTCAGCGAACCTTTGGTTCTTCGGTTGGTCATGGATAGTTTAAGATATTGGGTTACTGCATTTAAAGTAGATGGTTTTAGATTTGATCTATGTAGTGCTTTAGGGAGAGATCATATCGATTTTGATCAAAGGGCTGGTTTTTTTCAAGCCATTGCACAAGACCCTATACTTAGCCAAGTCAAATTGATCGCAGAACCTTGGGATTTGGGAGAGAATGGTTATCGTTTAGGTGATTTCCCAATGCGTTGGCATGAATGGAATGATCAATTTAGAGATCGTTGTCGAAGGTTTTGGCGTGGAGATCTATGGCAAAAAAGCGAATTGGCCCATGCGATTTGTGGTACTTCTGCTTTGTTCAAAAAAGACCATAAAAAACCATCTGCTTCTATCAATTACCTTTGTTCACACGATGGTTTTTGCCTGGAAGATTTGGTTTCTTATGAACATAAACATAATGAAGCGAATTTGGAGAATAATCAAGATGGACACCATGAGAATTATAGCTGTCATTACGGTGTAGAAGGGGTAGATACAGACGATCATTGGGTGAAAGCCCAAAGGCTAAAACACAAAAAGAATCTATGGATTACCCTATGTTTAAGCCGAGGCACAATCATGCTCTTAGGGGGAGATGAGATCTCAAGAACGCAACTGGGCAATAATAATGCTTATTGCCAAGACAATGAGATCTCCTATTTGAACTGGATGAAGTTTGAAGGAGATCATGACATTCAACAATGGTATCAATTCTGCGCCATGATGATTCATTGGCGAAAGAATCATCCTCTACTCAATGCAAATACATGGTTACAAGGCAAAGCAATCAATCAGCATGGTTTGAAGGATTTAACTTGGTTAAACAGATATGGACAAGAACTTCAACATGAAGATTGGCATCAAAATGAAGATCAAGAATTGATTTTTAGATTATGCAATGAATCTCTTGCCCTTCTCATTGCGCTCAATCCCAGTAAAATAGATAAATCCTTGTATATCGATCATACATTGATCTCATGGCGATTGATTTTAGATAGCAATCGACCTGATCTGGCGCATCCATTGATTCGAGAAGATGATTTGGCTCAAACACAACAAGAACTTCGATTACATGGACAAAGCATTTTGATTTTAGAAGGTGTTTTTAAGCACTGATTATTTACTTTTAGTGCGCATTCGCATATAAAACTAGCGATGAATCTTTAACAAGGAATCCGAGGGAAGTGATGTTTTTGAGTCCTATTTATTTGAGATGGATGATCGTGATTTTGGCTTATAGCATTGCTTTATGCTTTATACAACTCTTCCATATTTTGGCATTTGAATTTTCATTTGCCATTGCACTACTCTTTAGTTTTGCGTTTAGTCATTTAGGGATGAAGGAATATCACTATTCTCAAGAACAATTGTTTCATCGTGAATCCATTGTATCGATTTGGATGCGGGCAAGTTTAAGCAATAGCATATTGGCATTGATCCCTTTACTCCCCATTACTTTAAATGGACTTCGTGTCAGGAATTGCAATTGGTTAGATGGTTTTTTATTTTACCTCTTAATTCCGATGGTCACTGTTTGGGTCGCAACAGGATGGGGTGTGATTTTGGCTTATTTTAAACGGGGATTTTTTGGATTTATCTTATTCTTTTTGGGGACTGTGGCATGGGGTTTATGGTTATTTTATAGCACACCTACTGTGGATATTTTCCATATCTTTTTGGGCTATTATCCAGGGGCGATTTATGATGAAGAGATGATTCTGGGACTGAGGTTAATCTTATCAAGAGTGGAAGATCTGGCTTGGGTCTTATTGTTTTTCTCGCTCATACAAATGATGCAACAAGCAGAATCGATCAAAAAAAGATTTTATTTTGCCCTTTATCTTTGTGGTGTCATGGGCATGTATTGGACTGGGATACAATTTGATCTACATCGATCTGAATTACATGTACAAACCAGACTTGGTGCCCAAAGAGAGAGTGAATTATTTGTTTTTTATTACCCCAAAAAATGGGATGAACAACAAATCGATCTCATTCAAACAGATTTTGAATTTGCACATCTCAAACTAAAAGCGTTTTTTAAAAAAGCACCAAATCGCAAAATCAAAGTCTATCTATACAATGACCTAGATATGAAAAAGAGACTCATGGGCGCTGGTTCTACATTAATCGCTAAACCTTGGCAATTCTCCATTCATCTCAATCAAGTCAGCATTGGTGCAGATGTGGTTTTACATGAATTGTCTCATATCTTTGCGACTGAATTTGCAGATCATCCATTTTATATCAGCATGAATGGTTTGATCCCCCAAATGCCATTGATTGAAGGGGTAGCTGAAGCGGCAACTTGGGATGGAGAGAGGTTAAATCATCATCAATGGAGTGCTGCGATTAAACAATTGAATTTTGCACCACCGATGAAAGAACTACTCTCACCTGAACAATTTTATCTACATAATGGACAACTCGCTTATACCCTGTGTGGTTCATTTATTCGGTTCTATACAGAGAAAACAGGGATTCAGCATTTGGAGAGTTTTTATCGTAGGGGCGCGATTGATGGTGGAGAAGAAGGTTTGAATACAGAAATACAAGCTTGGGAATCCATGCTTTCTCAAATCAAACTCTCTCCCCAAGCCGAAATCTATGCCAAAGAGTTTTTTAATCGACCAGCGATTTTTAAGAAAATTTGTGCGCATGAAATGGCGAATTTAAGGCGCAAAGCCCAAAAACTACATGGCAAAAAATTATGGTCAGAAGCTTTGGATCAATGGCATGAAATCCTCAAATATCAACCTTTAGATACCATGGCAAATCAGAAGAAAATGGAGATTTATTTTCAACTCAATGATATCAAAGCATTGACCCAAGATGCACATCAGATTTTGGCAAGCGAAAATGCAACTTCTGCCATCAAGAGAAAATCCCAAGAATGGCTTTTAGATTTATCTGAGATTTCAGATGCAGATATGCTGATCGAAGATTATCAAAAACTTCTCAATGATACCTTTGATCGCGGTGATATGCGTAGATTATCCACCAAGATGGAGTTGGTGAAAAAACCAGAAGTCAGACAGAATATTCTTGGATTTTTACTTGGGATTTATGAGATTGATCAGATGTTGGCAGAGATGAAAAAGCTTGTGGATCAGTACCCAAATTGGGGATTGGTTCACTATCTCTATGCCAGAGTGTTATTGATGAAAAATCTCCCCAAAGATGCATTTACCAGTTTTGAATCCGCACTCAGATTGGGTTTAACCCATCCTTCCTTGATTTTTGAAGCTGAATTAAAACGAGCTGAACTCTTATTTAATGAAAAGGAATATCTCAGAAGCGCAAGTTTATATGAAATGCTTTCTCAAAGAAAAGATCTACAAATCGAAGAGGGTGAACGATTTCACTTAAAACAATGGCAAGAGAGAGCGCTCTTTTTTAGTAGAAAGAGATTGAATTAAAGTTTCCATTGCATTTTTATCAAAGCTTAATTAATTTACTCTTATTCTTTCCATGTTCATTTTACCTATGATTAGAGATAATTCAGATGATCAAAGCCTCTCCTTTTTTTGAACTAGCCAAAGACCTTGAAACCCAGCCATTATCTGATTTGGCAGATGGGATGATTCCTAGCGGGATTTTGGCGATTTCTTATGCTGTTAAAGAAAAGATTGCACAAGGTGCCAAAGTTGCCCAATTTACTGTAGGCGACTTTGAACCCAAATATTTTCCTATACCAGAAATCCTAAAACAAGGCATATTGAAGGCTTATGATCGAAATCAAACCAATTATCCCCCAGCAGATGGGATTTTGGAACTGAGAAAAGCTGTACAAACCCATTATCAAAAAGACCTACAACTCGATTATCCCCTAGATTCCATTATGGTCGCTTCTGGCGCTAGACCTGTACTCTATGGTGCATATCGCTGTTTGATTAATCCCGGTGAAGTGGTGATTAATCCAGTACCAAGTTGGAATAATGATTGTTATAGCCAACTTGTGGGGGCAAAAGAATTAAGGATTCAATGTAAAGTAGAAAATGGCTTTATGTTGACAGCTGAAGAATTAAAACCCCATATCTCTCAAGCAAGATTATTGGTGATTTGTTCCCCAATGAATCCTACTGGTACCATGATCGATGCAGATCAACTCAAGGAAATCTGCCAACTCATTGTTGAAGAGAACCATAAGAGAGAAGGCAATGGACAACGGGCATTATACTTAATCTATGACCAAGTATACCGTATGCTTGCTTTTCACAAAAAACATGTTACCCCCAATGAACTTGTGCCCGAAATGGCAAAATACACCATATACATCGATGCGATCAGCAAGACTTTTGCTGCCACTGGTTTAAGAGTGGGTTGGCTTGTTGCCCCCCCTTGGATCACCAAGAGCATTAAATCATTGATCTCTCATATCGGGGCATGGGCACCAAGAGCTGAACAACTTGCAAGTGCAGAATTACTTCTCGATCAAAATGCAATGCAAACATTCCTAGTGGATTTTAAGGAAAGATTACAAAGCCGTTTGGATCTACTGTATTCTGGGATTCAATCGCTCAAAATCAAAGGTTTGCCTGTAGATGCGATTTCACCTCAAGGGGCGATGTATCTTAGTGTGAAGATTGATTTGATTGGTAGATATGGTTTAGATACCACAGATGATGTGAGACGATTCTTGCTAGATCAGGCTGATTGTGCTGCTATTCCTTTCCATTGCTTTGGAGATCATGAACATGAAGGTTGGTTCCGCTTTAGTATTGGGGCTGTGAGTTTAGAAGAAATACAACAAAGTGTTGATAAAATTGGGATGGCGATTGAGAAATTATTGCGGTCTTGAGTAATCGAAAATATTTTCAAAAAAATTTGACATCCCAAACTTTTTGAAATATATATTCTCTCACCTATGGGGTGGTAGCTCAGCTGGGAGAGCACTTGACTGGCAGTCAAGAGGTCAGGGGTTCGATCCCCCTTCGCTCCATTATATCATCGAGATCATTTAAAATGAGCCAAACTAAAATCCTGATTATCAGTTTAGGAATTTTACTTTGGCTTTTTTTATTATTGCTTCCTTTACCTTATGTCATTATCGATTTTGTTTTAGCGCTACAACTCGCTTTTAGTTTTATCTTTCTCTTATTCACCTTATCCCCCATCAAACAAAGCATTTTTTATCTCAAATTACCTCAAATCTTAATCATGCTCACTTTGTTGAGATTAACGCTGAATTTATCGACCACTCGTTCGATTTTAGTCAATGGTTATGCTGGTTCCTTAATCGATAGTATCTCTGTGGTGGTTTTGGGTGATGAATGGTTGATTGGACTTCTGTTATTCGCAGTATTAAGCGTGATACAATTGATTGTCATTTCTCAAGGTTCAGAGAGAATTGCGCAGGTTTTGGCTAGATTTCACCTAGATGCTTTGCCCCATGCCCAAAATCAGATTCAGCAGGAATTACAACTACAAGCTTTATCTTTTCAAGAAGGGAGATGGCAAAAGCAAATCATTAAAGAACAAATGGATTTATCTGCGAGTTTAGATGGGGTGATGAAATGGGTTAAAGGAGATGCTATTGCCAATATTTTACTCTTGGCCATCAATATCATCGCTGGTATTTTGGTAGGTGTGATTAGGGATCAGTATGCGCTTGATGTTGCCATATTGATCTATATCAAATTAAGCATAGGAGATGCATTTTTGGCTCAAATCCCAGCGCTATTGACATCGATTGGTATTAGCGTTTATATCGCTAATCTAGAGAAGAATGATCTTTCTTCAATGCAATACAATAGAGATCTTGGGCATCAGTTTTCTCTTTATCTTTGGGCAACAGCAATTGTGATTTTCATGGTTGCTTTATTACCAGGTGTGCATTTCTTGCCTTTGTTTTTGGTTTTTTTGCCTTTGGTCATCATGGGTTTTTTAGGTCAAAAGAGTGCGATCTTCAATCAAAAAGAACAATATCTCTTGCGTGTATCCCCTCAAGTATATGCCATTGTTCAATCGCATTTACCCCAGATATTTCAATCCATTGAACAAGCATATCATCTCAAATTATACCACCAATACGATCAAAACTTAATCGCCAATCACTATCAAATCTATCAAATCAAAGGCAATCATCTCTTCTGGCGTGTGCCAAAATACGATCAAGAAAACCTACTACATCAAGATCGTTTATATGACCTTTGTTTCTCCATACAGCATCATCGAAGTGGAGAACGAGAAGGGATAATGCTCTTTAATCAACTTTCTGGTACATGGCAAGAAGTAGGCGAGTATACGGCCATACAGTATCTCAAAGATCAATTGATGTTGTTATGTAGTCCCAAACGAGTTGTCAGTGATATTCTCAAGGAAATCTATCATCTACAATCTCCCCTCAAAAAAGAACTGATCCCTAAGAAAATGAGTGAATTACAACTCGCTTATTTATTAGATCATCTCCTCCAAGAAGGGATCAATCTACCTTTGAGTGAAATTCTGTTTCAAGCCCTGTGTTTTGCAGAACAAATCACACCTAAAATCACAAATATAGAATTAATTGAACAAGGCAGATTTGCGCTAAAAGAACTGATTTTTTTAAACTACATGTCCAAATTTAACTTAAATCAAATCGATGTGATACAAATACACCCAGACTTGGTAGAACAAGCAGTGATGGGGATTTGGGGTGAAGAAGAATGGGATATCTTAAGGATAGAATTAGATCCTTTATTAAGGAAATCGCCTTATGCTGTGATTGCTCTGCCTTTAACAGTGACCCAATCTATCCCTCAGGCTCGTTCTGCTTTTGCCAAAGTCATCCATCAAAAAAAGCCTTATCTTAGTATATTTTCAAATCAAGAATTATCTGCTAATGTAAAGCGCAAACAAATTGGTACCATAGGCTTTTAATGTCTTGAAATGAGTTATAGATGATCAAGCAATGTGTAAATTGTAATCACTTAAATGCTATTGAATTGAGTAAATGCGAAAAATGCGATTATTTTTTGATCAATGTAGAAACTGTAGAAGCAGTAGCACCAAGAAGATCAAATGATGCACCATCTGGACCTAAAACAGATGTGGTTGATCAGGAATATTTGAATTTGG
>JACCDO010594130.1_pt1 | contig 11110 bp, 9 predicted proteins | sample 7446101 | NCBI WGS metagenome assembly JACCDO01 (sample SAMN15323440, study PRJNA562643) | freshwater metagenome | isolation source: river surface water | place: USA:Blue River Watershed | collected 2017-08-16
AAGGTGTGACAGCACGCGCAGTGCTGAATTTTTTCGACCGCGTTGTTCAGTGCAGCCGCCAATTGACGTGCTGTGGCACGGTCGTTTTGCAACAACTGAAACGCCATGCGCTGGGCCGACTTGATGCCCACCCCCGGCAAACCCTTGAGGGCCTGCACCAGCGTAGCAAGAGCGTGGGTATCGGCCATCGGTCAAGCGGTCCGCGGCTCAGAAAGGCAACTTCATGCCGGGGGGCAAGCCGGCCGTCAACTTGCCCATTTTTTGCTGTGACACTTCTTCGGCTTGGCGCACGGCATCGTTGAAGGCGGCAGCCACCAAGTCTTCCAGCATGTCTTTGTCGTCGGCCAGCAAGCTGGGGTCAATGGTGATGCGGCGCACGTTGTGTTTGCACGTCATGACCACTTTGACCATGCCCGAACCCGATTGGCCCTCGACCTCGACAAAAGCCAGTTCATCTTGTGCTTTCTTCAGGTTGTCTTGCATGGCTTGGGCTTGTTTCATCAAGCCTGCGAGTTGTCCTTTGTTGAACATAGGTTTTCCTTTGAATGGAGAAAAATAAAGCGTGAAATTTCAAATCAGCTGAATGCTGCCGGGCACAATTTTGGCGGCAAAGTCGCGCACCATGGCTTGCACCAAAGGGTCGTTTTGAATCAATTCTTGCGCGGCTTGCATTTTGGCCGCCGCCTGCACGGCCAGTCGCTTGGCCGGGCTGTCGGTCACCGTGCCGATTTCGATGTGCAACTTGACCTCACCATGCCCTGCCGCCATCAAAGCCGCTTGCAAACGCTCGCGGCTGGCCGGGTGATTGAGCGTTTCGCGCTCCACGCGCAATTGCCACTGAAGGCCATCGCGCGCCAGCAATTGCGACTGCAAAGCCAACTCGCGAACCAAGGCGGTGATGGCATCTTGCTCCACCAGCGCCTGCACCATGCCCAGCCAAGCCTCGCCCTCGGGCGTCTCTTGCAAGGGTGCGCCACTGTTGGCCCGCGGCAAATCAACCCGTGCAGTGGGCTCAGATGACTCACGCACAGGCAATGAGCGCAGCGCAGGTCTGGCCACTGGCGGCGGTGTCACATCCAAAGGCATCGCGTCCATCATCGACATCTCGGGGTCAGCCCAAGCCACATCGTCAGGCAACTCTTCCCAAGGCGGTGGCTCGGGCTGGCTGACTGGCTGAATCGAGGGTGCGGGCGCAACTGCATGTGCGGGTGCAGGTGCAGGCGTGAGAGATGGAGCGGATGCGTTGGCGGCCATCGGTGCAGCCGAAGCCGGTACCACAGGCGGCGGCTGATGTCGGGTGATGGGTGAAGATACGGATGCGGATGCGGAATCAAGCGGGGTTTTAGCCGCAGTGGCGCCCGCATTTGCCTGCGCAGTCGGGCGCTTCAGGGGTTCAGGGCTGGTGTGCGGGCTTTTTTTTTCCGCGTTGGCCGGTTGCGGCTTGAAGGCCAACAAACGCAGCAAGACCATGGTCAAAGCGGCATATTCATCCGGCGCGAGGCCCAACTCAGCTCGACCATGCAGGCACAGGCTGTACAACAACTGGGTTTCTTCTGGCGGCATGGCTTGCGCCAACGCGGCCAGCCCTTGGGTGTCGGGGTCGTCGCCGTCTTGCGCCATGCTGGGCACCAACTGCATGACCGCCATGCGCTGCAAAATCATGGCCATGTCTTCCAGCGTGGTGGCGGCCGACACCCCCTGCAAACGCAAATCATTGACTTGCGCCACCACGGCCGCACCATCGCCATCGGTCAAGGCGCGCACCATCTGCAACACATGGCTGCGGTCCACACTGCCCAGCATTTGGCGCACGCCCGCTTCTTGCAGCTGCCCATTGCCAAAAGCAATGGCCTGATCGGTCAAGCTCAGGGCATCGCGCATCGAGCCTCTTGCCGCGCGGGCCAGCAAGCGCAAGGCCTGCGGCTCTGCCGTCAACTGCTCGGCCGAGAGCACTTGCGTGAGGTGCTCAAAAACCGTCTCGGGGGCCATGGGACGCAAATTGAATTGCAAGCAACGCGAGAGCACCGTGACGGGCACTTTTTGCGGATCGGTGGTGGCCAATACAAACTTCAAATACTCGGGAGGCTCTTCGAGCGTCTTCAACATCGCATTGAACGCGGTGTTGGTCAGCATGTGCACCTCATCGATCATGAAGACCTTGAAGCGGCCCTGCACCGGCTTATAAACCGCTTGCTCCAACAGGCTTTGCACCTCATCCACACCCCGGTTGGAGGCCGCATCAAGTTCGGTGTAATCAACAAATCGGCCCGCATCAATGTCGCGGCACGCTTGACACACGCCGCAGGGCTCGGCCGTGATGCCGCCCTGGCCATCGGCGCCTTGGCAATTGAGCGATTTAGCCAAAATACGAGACACCGTGGTCTTACCCACCCCGCGGGTGCCCGTGAACAAATAGGCATGGTGCAAGCGCTGCTGCACCAACGCATTGGTCAAGGCTTGAACCACGTGCTCCTGCCCGACCATTTCAGTGAAATTTCGGGGGCGGTATTTGCGCGCAAGAACAAGATAAGACATGGGCCTGATTCTATCGGGCCAGAAAGCCCTCTTGAGCCTCGGAGCTCTAGAGCAGAGTCAGGAAAATTGCCCGTCTGTTCAAAAGCCAAGGCAAGCTCGCCTACAATTCCAACTGACGGGCCTTCCCGCATGGTGAAGCGGCCAACCGGGTCAGGTGGGGAACCAAGCAGCCCTAACTGTGGAGTCAGTGCCGGGGTCAAGGCTCGTCAACTTCTTCCTCTCAAGTCCTCATGAATCAAGGACTTGGACAATTGCTGCAGGCCCTGACGGGCTCCAGTCTCAGCAAAGCCCCTTGAGAATCGTCGGTCAGCAGGTACACAAAACCGTCTGGCCCCATTCGAACATCGCGAATGCGACCGACACGGCCTTGCAGCAACCGCTCTTCGCGCAGGACTTTTTCTCCATCCAGTGCCAGACGCACCAGCATCTGTCCCCGCAAGGCACCCACGAGCAAATCGCCGTTCCATTGAGGAAATTGTGTGCCGTTGACAAAGGCCATGCCCGAGGGCGCAATCGAGGGCGACCAGATATGCAAAGGTTGCACCATGCCGGCTTTGCTGTGACCTTCACCGATGCGGGTGCCCAAGCCATAGTTGACGCCATAGGTGATCACGGGCCAGCCATAGTTTTGGCCAGCGCGCATCACATTGACCTCATCACCGCCTTGCGGACCGTGCTCATGGGTCCACAACTCGCCGGTCTTGGGGTGCAACGCCGCGCCTTGCATGTTGCGATTGCCAAGCGTCCATTTTTCAGGAAATGCCCCAGCCCGATGGGCAAAAGGATTGTCGGTGGGCACGCGCCCATCGTCGTGCAAACGGATGACCGAGCCCGCATGATCGTCCCATTTTTGGGCACGCTCCTTGTCGCCTCTGTCGCCCAGGGTCAGGTACAACATGCCCGCTTTGTCGAACACAATGCGGCCGCCAAAATGCTGTCCAGAGCGTGTTTTGGGCTGCATGCTAAAGAGCAACTGAACCTCGGTCATGCGAAGACCTTTTAACTTGCCGCGGGCTAAAGCCGTGCCCCAACCGCCCGGTCCCGGCGCGTTGAAGGCCCAATAAATCCAGCCGTTTTGTGGATATTGCGGATGCAGTGCCACGTCAAACAAGCCGCCTTGGCCTTGCACCGACACCTGAGGCAAACCCTCAATGGGTTTGGGTTCCAGCCGGAAATCCTGTCCCACCAGCCTTAGCCGGCCAGTGCGCTCGGTGACCAGCATCCGGCCGTCTGGCAAAAACACCATCGACCAAGGGTTTTCGAGCCCACTTAACAACCTGACCACATGGAAGGCGTGCTTCTCGGACTGAATGACGGGGGAGCGATCCTGTGCCCAAGCGGGCATGCAGACCCAAATGGTCAAAATCAAGATGCCCAAATCCCGAATGAAAAGTTGGACTTTCATGCCAACACACCTTAAGGGGGAACAGCCGATGACGCCCTCATCATGGCTGAAAGAGTGACAAATGCCAGGACATCTTCGGGTCTTGCTGCGCTACAAAACCCGAAAAAACTGATGGGGCATCAAGCCATGCGACGGCGCAGGGCTGGGAAGGGCAAAGATTTGACTTTGGCAGGCGCCATTGCCGGGGCCACCACAGTGACCGTAGGCGCGGCGCGCAGCATGTCAGACACCAATTGGTTGGCGTTTTTGTGGGCACCGTGACGGTTGGCCTCAAAGGTCAAACGGGTCTGTTGTGCCATTTGAGCGACGAAATTCTGGGGGTAATCTCGAACATTGAACCCGCGCAAAGCCATCACCTTCATGAAGGCGTTGGCGGCCTCTTCTACGGCGCGCTGGTATTCCTGGGAAGTTTCTGGAGACATGTCCACCTCGGTTTGAATGAAGTTATTCACTGAACTTCAACGCACCACACGGTCATACGGAAGACACAATTTGTATGAAATTGTTACAAAACCGACAAAATAGACTGTCCAGCGCGCCTGCCACTGGCCAAACATGCCGTCAGCAAATAGCCGCCCGTGGGGGCTTCCCAGTCCAGCATTTCGCCAGCGCAATACACCCCCGGACGCTGTGAAAGCATCAAATTCGGTGTCAGCCCCTCAAGGGCCACGCCCCCTGCGGTGCTGATGGCTTCGGCCACCGGCCTGGGGTTTTTTAGGCGAATAGGCAACTGTTTCAAGGCTTGCGCCAAAGCGTCGGGGTTGGCCAGCGTTTGCGGTGAACACAGTTCGTACAGCAGCCCTGACTTGACCCCCTCGAGGCCCAAACGGCTCTTCAAATGGCTGGACAAACTCCGACTGCCGCGCGGCCAACGAACCGCCGATTGAACTTGCGCCATGCCCAAATGGGGCAGTAAATCCAGCAAAAACTGGGTCTCGCCTTGGGCCAAATCGTCTCGCAAGCCCGCCGATGCGGCATAAATCAGGCTGCCTTCGACACCTGTTTCAGTGATCACAAATTCGCCTTGGCGCTCAAACTTGGTGGCCAAGGTGCCGTCCCCTTCACCCACCCCAGCCGAAGTAACTCGGAGCACCACCGACTTGAGGGGGTGGCCGGCAAAGCGGCTGCGGAAGTGCTCGGTCCAACCAGCGCCGTCTCGGCCCCACACATCAAACCCGCAATTGGCCGGCTTGAGAGGAGAAATCGGCACCCCCTGTTCGGCCAACAAAGGCACCCAAGCACCGTCCGAACCTAAACGTGGCCAACTTGCGCCACCCAGCGCCAGCAAGGTCGCACGGGCCTTGACCCGCGTGACCCCAGCGGGGCCTGTGGGTTGAAAAATCAGGTGCTGGCCGTCCCAGCCTTGCCACCGGTGGCGCATATGAAATTGAACCGGCACACCCGACGCCGGATGCCTCAAGCGGTGCAACCACGCCCGAAGCAAGGGTGCGGCTTTCATTTCTTGCGGAAACACCCGGCCTGATGTGCCCACAAAAGTCTCTACGCCCAAGCCTTTGGCCCAATCGCGCACGCTTTGGGCGTCCATCTGGTCGAGCCATGCGCCAACCGCAGTTTGCTGCTGGCCATAGCGGGTGCGAAACACATCCGGCGACTCGGCATGCGTGAGGTTCAAGCCCCCCTTGCCGGCCAACAAAAATTTACGCCCCACCGAGGGCATAGCATCAAACACATGCACCGATTGACCAGCGCTTGACAACACGTCGGCCGCCATTAGGCCCGCGGGCCCACCGCCCACAATGGCCACGTCGACGGTCAGATCTGCCACGCTACTTGAAACCGAATCGGGCGAAGGAAATGTCATGCTTTTGTGTGTGGACCACGCAAGCGTGACAAGCGCGGCCGTTGGATTCTGTCAAAATAGCCGTGACTTTAGCCGCATCTTCAATGTTCACAAGGAATAGGCCATGGCCAGCGATTTGATCAAACACATTACCGACGCCACTTTCGAAGCCGACGTACTCCAGTCGAGTCAACCTGTGGTGGTTGACTTCTGGGCCGAATGGTGCGGCCCTTGCAAAATGATTGCCCCTATCTTGGACGAAGTGGCCACGGCCTACCAAGGCAAATTGCAGATTGCCAAAATGAACGTTGACGACAACCGCGATGTGCCTGCCAAATTTGGTATTCGTGGCATCCCCACGCTGATGGTGTTCAAAGACGGTCAGTTGGCCGCCACCAAAGTCGGCGCCATGAGCAAGTCGCAACTCACCGCTTTCATCGACCAGCAATTGGCCTGACCCCCTGAAGGGCCCGTTTTCGCGGGCACCTTCAAACGCAAAACCGGGGAACACAACCCCGGTTTTTTTGTTTTCAGCCCCCCAGCAAAACCTGTCATAATTTCCACAAGGCAACCCGAACAGGGACCAACGCCTTGATTGACGGATGTACCAGCCCCAACCCCGGGCGCCCTCCGACTCTAAATATTTCCACTCGGTTATCTGAAAACGGTCGATATCAAGACCGCTTCGACACAGGCCAATTCCCATGCATTTGAATGAACTCAAGGCACTTCATGTGTCCGAACTCCTGAAGCAAGCCGACACGCTCGAGATCGAGAACACTGGTCGCATGCGCAAACAGGAGCTGATGTTTGCCATCATCAAAAAACGCGCCAAAGCGGGTGAGCAGGTGTTTGCCGATGGCGTGCTCGAAATCTTGCCTGACGGGTTTGGCTTTTTGCGCAGCCCCGACTCCAGCTACACCGCCAGCACCGACGACATCTACATCAGCCCCAGCCAAGTGCGCCGCTTCAACCTGCACACGGGTGACATGATCGAGGGCGAAGTACGGATTCCCAAAGACGGTGAGCGTTACTTTGCATTGACCAAACTCGACCAAGTCAATGGTGACTTGCCCGAGAACAACAAACACAAGGTGATGTTTGAAAACTTAACGCCCCTGTTCCCCAAAGAACAGATGCGCTTGGAGCGCGACATCAAGGGCGATGAAAACATCACCAGCCGCGTGATCGACATCATTGCGCCATTGGGCCGCGGCCAGCGTGCCCTGATCGTGGCGCAGCCCAAATCGGGCAAGACCGTGATGATGCAGCAGATCGCCCACGCCATCACAGCCAACTACCCCGATGTCCACCTGATGGTCTTGTTGGTCGATGAGCGTCCTGAAGAAGTGACTGAAATGCAACGCAGCGTGCGCGGCGAAGTGATTTCTTCCACCTTTGACGAACCCGCCTCGCGCCACGTGCACGTGGCCGAGATGGTGATTGAGCGGGCCAAGCGTCTGGTCGAATTGAAAAAAGACGTGGTGATCTTGCTGGACTCGATCACCCGTCTGGCTCGGGCCTACAACAACGTGGTCCCATCGTCAGGCAAAGTGTTGTCCGGCGGCGTGGATGCCAACGCCTTGCAACGCCCCAAGCGTTTCTTCGGTGCGGCCCGCAATGTGGAAGAAGGCGGCAGCCTGACCATCATCGCCACCGCATTGGTCGATACCGGCAGCCGCATGGACGAGGTGATCTTTGAAGAATTCAAAGGCACTGGCAACTGTGAAATTCACTTAGAGCGCCGTTTGTACGAAAAACGCGTGTTCCCGGCCATCAACCTGAACCGCAGTGGCACGCGCCGCGAAGAGATGCTTCTCCAGCCAGAAGTACTGCAAAAAACCCGCATCTTGCGTCAGTTCATGTACAACATGGACGAAATTGAAGCCATGGAAATGGTCTTGAAGAGCATGAAAGCGACCAAGAACAACTCCGAATTCTTCGACATGATGCGTCGAGGCGGCTGATACCCTATAATTGACAGGTTTTGCGGAAAGTGCACTCGGATTGGCCGTGGTGTGGCTACCGTAGCGAAAATAAAAGGATTTCCCCATGAAAGAAGGCATTCACCCCAACTACCGTGAAATTTGCTTCCAAGACATGTCCAATGGTTTCAAGTTCGTGACACGTTCATGCGCTAACACCAAAGAGACCATCACCATGGAAGACGGTCGCGAGTTGCCCCTGTACAAATTGGATACGACCAGCGAGTCGCACCCCTTCTACACTGGCACACAAAAGTCGGTCGACAACATGGGCGGTCGCGTGGAAAAATTCCGCAACCGTTTTGGCAAGACCACCGTCACCAAATAAAACTTGTTTGGTGTCAGTTAAGGGCAGCCCGGGCAACCGGCCTGCCCTTTTTCAATGGTGAACTGGCGCGCCAGCAGTCATCGACAGCCTCGAATGTGCAAATAACTTTTTAAGCCGTGAACCAACCCAGCCCCGCCATCGTTGCGCAAAGCGCTGTGCGCAGACTGCCCCGTCTGGCCTTGCTGCTGTTGTGCGCGGCCTATGTGTTGCCCGGTTTTTTGGGGCGCACGCCTTGGAAGTCGCAAGACATCGAAGCCTTTGGCTACATGTTGCAGTTGGCTCAATCCTCCAGTGCCAATTTCACCCAATGGCTGCAGCCCATCTTGCTGGGCAGCCCCGATCCCCAGTTGGCACTGCTACCTTATTGGCTGGGTGCCTTATTTGTGCAATGGGCTCCCGCGGGCCTTGAGGCTTTGTTTGCCCGCTTGCCTTTTGTGGCGATGTTGACCGGGACCTTAGCCGCCACTTGGTACGCGGTTTATGCTTTGACCCGACATCCTTCTGCACAACCAGTGGCCTTTGCTTTTGGAGGCGAGGCGCAACCGGCAGACTACGCCCGCGCCATGGCCGATGGCGGCTTGTTGGCCCTGCTGGCTTGTTTGGGCCTCGCGCAGTTGTCGCACGAAACCACGCCCGCGCTCACGCAACTTTTCTTCACAGCTTTGCTGTTCTTTGGCTTGGCCAGTTCGGGGCGGCACCGCCTGCAAAGCCTGCTGGCAATAGCGGCCAGCATGCTGGGGTTAACGCTTTCGGGCGCTCCCGCTGTAGCGCTTTGGCTGGGCATTGGCGGCGCGTTGCTCTGCGCAACAGCGCAAGCCGACCCCACGCATCATCGGCTGCGCATGTTGGACTGGGGTCTGTTGGGCCTGATTTGTTTGGTCTGCATCACCACTGCGGGAGCGCTCGATTTGTGGCGCTGGCGTGTGGTGCCGCACCGCATCGGCGATGTGCACGTCTTGGCCAAACTGATCGCTTGGTTCACCTGGCCCGCTTGGCCATTGGCGCTGTGGTCGTTGTGGCGGTGGCGCGGTCAACTGTCGCAAGGTTGGCGCTTTTTGCACTTGGCTTTGCCCCTGTGGTTTGCCTTGGTCACCGTGGGCGCAACGTGGTTCACGGGCTTATCAGACCGCGCACTCTTAACGGCTTTACCGGCTGTGGCCACGTTGGCGGCCTTGGCGCTGCCCACACTCAAGCGCAGCTTGGGAGCCTTGATCGACTGGTTCACATTGCTGTTTTTCAGCGCCTGTGCGCTCATCATTTGGGTGGTCTGGGTGGCCATGCAAACCGGCACTCCTGCCAAAACGGCCGCTAACGTGACGCGTTTGGCGCCTGAGTTCTCCCCAGAGTTTTCAATCGGCCTCACGGCTGTGGCCGTGTTGGCCACGGTGGCTTGGGCTGCATTGGTGCGCTGGCGCACGGGCTACCACCGCGCTGCCATTTGGAAGAGTTTGGTGTTACCGGCGGGCGGTGCCGTGCTGTGTTGGTTGTTGCTCACCACCTTGTGGTTGCCGTTGCTCGATTACGCACGCAGTTATGCGCCACTGGTTCAAAAAGTCATGCGCGTCACGGGCCCGACGCTGTGCATGCAATATGCCGGCATCAACAAAGCGCAAGGCACGGCTTTGACTTACCACGCCAATGTGAAGTTGAGGCCCCTGCAAGCCCCACAAGCCGATTGCAACTGGTTGGTCGTCGACAAAGTCAATCAAGGTGAGTGGTCTGAAAAAATCGACGCTTTGGGCTGGATGGAAGTCACTGCCATCAAACGTCCGACCGACAAAACCGAAACCTGGGTCATTTACCAACCGGCCACGGGCTTGCCCCTGCCCGCCACGCCACCGCAAAACTGACCTATGTCCGAGTTGCGCATCATCGCCCGCCATGCAGGCACCGTGCTGGTGGGCCAATTGGCGGTGATGTCTTTCAGCATTGCTGACACTTTGATTGCCGGACGCTACAGCCCACAGGCCTTGGCCGTGTTGTCGCTGGCCTCGTCGATTTACATCAGCATTTACGTGGCCTTGAACGGCTTGATGCAGGCTTTGCTACCCGCATGGGCCGAGCTGCATGGCGGCGGACGCCATGCCGAGTTGGGGCGCGCCGTCAGGCAAGCGCTTTACATTGCTACTGGGGCTTCGGTGTTGGGCATCGGTGGTTTGTGGTTTCCAGAAATTTGGCTTTCGCTGACCGAGGTGCCCACAGAACTGTGGCCCGAAGTGCGGGCTTATCTGCGCATCTTGGCCATGGCGCTGGTGCCCTCACTGATGTTTCGCATGTACAGCACACTCAACCAAAGTTTGGGGCTGCCCCGCTTGGTGACTTGGTTGCAGGCGGGTGCATTGTTGGTGAAAGTGCCTTTGTCTTACGCCCTGACCTTTGGCTTGCCTGGAATGCCCGGCATGGGTGTGGTGGGTTGCGCTTGGGCCACTTTGGCGGTGAACCTGCTCATGCTGCTGGCCGGGTTGTGGCTGCTGCGCACACAAGACATTTACCAACCCTATGGTTTGTGGCGGTGGCCAGAAAAACCCAATTGGCCCATCATTCGGCGTTTTTTGGGTTTGGGCATTCCCGCCGGTTTGTCGATCATGGTCGAGGTCACCTCGTTCACCTTGATGGCTTTGTTCATTGCGCGCTTGGGGGCAGTGGCCTTGGCCAGCCACCAAATTGCCGCCAGTTTGGCCGCCCTGTTGTACATGGTGCCGCTGGCCTTGGGCATCGCCTGCAGTGCCCGAACAGGGTATTGGATTGGAGCCGGTCAAGCACTCAAAGCGCGCCGCGCCGCTGGCCTTGGCATTGGCTTGGCGATAGGCGCGGCCTTGATCGGCGCTGTACTGTTGTTCATGGGCCGCGAAGTGGTGGCTCAGGCCTTCAGCACCGATGCCCAAGTGGTGCAAGCAGCCAGTGTCTGGTTGGCCTGGGTGGCGCTTTACCACTTGGCTGACGCTGTGCAAGCCGTTTGCGTCTATGTGCTGCGTTGCTACCGCATCACCTTGCGGCCCTTGCTGATTTACACCGCGCTGCTGTGGGGTGTAGGTCTGTATGGGGGCTATCTTTGG
>JACCDO010866631.1_pt1 | contig 11110 bp, 4 predicted proteins | sample 7446101 | NCBI WGS metagenome assembly JACCDO01 (sample SAMN15323440, study PRJNA562643) | freshwater metagenome | isolation source: river surface water | place: USA:Blue River Watershed | collected 2017-08-16
CCATGGCTGCGATTTGGGGCAAGTGGGTAATACATAATACTTGTCGTTGGGTACTCACAGCCCTGAGTTTTTTACCAAGTGCTTCAGCAGTCGGTCCACCTACCCCGCTATCTACTTCATCAAAAATATATGTAACCACTGGATCTTGGGCAGCAATGACTCTTTTAATTGCCAGTGTAATTCTTGATAATTCTCCACCACTGGCCACCTTTTGTAAGGGCATCAAAGGCTCTCCTGTATTGGCGCTAATGGCTAAACTTGCCCTTTCTAAACCCCTAGGACCAATCCATACATCATCGACTTGGCAACCTTGATTGAGTTGTTCAAATTGAACTTCAAGTTTGGCTTGATTCATCCCTAAATCTTTGAGTTCTCGCTCAATGGATAAACAGAGTTGTTTGGCAGCATGTTCTCTTGATTTACTTAGGATTTCAGCTTGTCCTTTTAGGGATTTAGCGACGATTTCTCTTTGTTCTTGTAAGCGAATGAGCATATCGCCTAAACCCTCATAAGCTTCGAGTTCCATTTGTATTTTCTGTTTTTGTTCCAATACTTTAAGGAGATTTCCGCCATATTTCCTTTTCAAATCTTTGAGTAGGGTTAAGCGATCTTCTTGTTGTTGCATATATTGAGGATCAGAACTGAGATGTTTCACATATTGATTGACTGATCTTGAAACATCATCTGCCATTGCATAAGCAGTGGATAGATCATCGAGATAAGGGGATAGGCTTTGATCGATTTGACTTAAAGCTTGCATGGCTTGCATGGCTTGTTTTAAGCGTTCAAGAGCAGCATTGTTACCTGTGTATAGCAGTTGATCTATTTTCTGTGCATTTTGCCTGAGTTTTTCGGCATTTTTTAATTTAATCAGTTCAAAATGTAATTTTTCATCTTCATTGACATCTTGAATATTGGCTCTACTGAGTTCATCGAATTGAAATTGTAAAAAATCTTCTCTTTGGGATTGGGTTTCTTGGTTTTTGAGGCAATTTGTGATTTTTTCATCGATGGAAGAGAGTTGAAAATAACTCTTCTCTACTGTATCCCTAAAATCTTCTAGTTTCCCTGCTTGATCTACAATATCGAGGTGATTGGCTGATCTTCTCAAATGATGATGTTCATGTTGACCAGATACTTCTAGGATTGCATTCATTAAATCGCTTAATTCTTGAGTATTGGATTTGATATCATTGATCAATACATGGTTTTTACCATTTCTTTGCAATATCCTGATAATCTTGAGTTTTTTTTGATCTTTGATCATGTATTTTTTGATTTGCTCATTGAGCATTCTCTCTTGAGATAAATCAAATATCGCTTCGATATGCGCTTGTTCTGCGCCAGTCCTAATCATTGAACTACTTGCTCTCTCCCCTTGAATTAACCTAAGTGCATTGATCAAGGTGGATTTTCCTGAGCCAGTTTCACCAGTAATGACTGTTAATCCTGGTTTTACCTTTAGAGTTAGATTTTCAATCAATGCGAAATTTTGAATACGAAGTGTTTCAAGCATATCTATTAATTCTAGGGCATGAGTAAATGAAATCTGCTGATTCGCATCACAGAATGCTTACCTTGGTTAAGGAAGAGTTTCGTTTTCATATAGCATAATCTTTCTATTTCTTCAAACGCTCTTCTTTTCTCACAAGCGCATGCAAAACACTTGAGTCCGAAAAATACTTGTTTTATCTATGAATTTTATTGATTTTTTATCTCTTTTTTTTCATCCTATTCCAAGAATTTTTTGTATGTGTGGAGCATAAAGATGACACGATATTCACTGCTGATTTTTTTATTCTTATGGTCTTGTGATTCTGCTGATACAGTCCCCACTTCACCCAAACTCAATCTCGATGCCATGGTATCTCTAGGCGATCAAGGTGATGTTGGACAAAATCAAAATACAGATATGATTGTCAATCGCACATCTTGTCAATATCGCTTTGTATACCACTTGCCCCAAGGGATGAATGCGCCTACAGAAATCAAACTTGCTGGTTCCTTTGAAGTCTCACCTTGGCAAGCTGCCCTACTCTTCTCTCCTTTGGCAGATGAACCCAATACTTGGGTCATGGATATCAATCTCAGCGAAGGGGAATATGAATATAAATTTGTGATTGATGGCACTTGGATCAAAGACCCAGAAAACCCCTTGTTTACAGATGATGGATTGGGGGGACAAAATAGCCTACTGATGCATACTTGCCCTTTTATGCCCACTTGTATTCAGGATTTGGATTGTGGTGCTGGATTATTTTGTCGAAGTTATGGATGTCAAGAACAACCTCAAACTTGTATGTGTGCAGATGGAGAAAGTTGCGATGTATACGGGAATTGTATCCCTAAACCCGAAGTTGAATGCGATGAAAATCGCCCTTGTGCATCTCCTTTGGTATGTCAAAATAACCATTGTGAACCCGAATGCACTTCAGATGAAGAATGTAGTAATGGCGATAAATGCGTGAATTTATCATGTATTACCCCCCAATGCCAAAGCGATCAAGAATGTGATATCAAATCAGAAGTATGCACACAATATCTCTGTGTCTCCAAACCTTGTGATTTGATCTATTTTGAATATCAACCCGAAGTCGATGATTGGGATAGTATTCACCTGTCTGGTTCTTTTAATGGATGGGCTGAAACCATTACTGATGGGGGTTGGGCAATGATCAAAAATGCACAAGGTTTGTATCAATATCGTGCTGAACTTGAAAATAATACCTATGAATATAAGATTGTATTGACCAAAAATGGACAAAAAACATGGATTACTGATCCTAATCAACCCGAACAAGTCCCAGATAGCTTCAATGGGTTTAATTCTTTGCTTTCAGTGAATTGTGAAGATGACAGTGGTTCTTTATGTGGTCCTGTTGATGAATTTCAATGGGAAGATGCCATTATGTATTTTGTGATGACAGATCGGTTCTTTAATAGCGATCAACGCGCTGAACCAGTCGCTAATGCAACAGGTGGAAATGCCCTTCTTGGCGCCAGTGGGCAATATGAAGGTGGTGATCTACAAGGGGTAACCCAAAAAATCCCTTATCTCAGCACTCTAGGCATTAATTCTATATGGTTATCAGCCCCCTATGAGAATAGAAATTCAGCTGGGAGAGCCATTGATCCCAATAGTGATCCTCATGTGTATTCAGCTTATCATGGATATTGGCCTTCCCCAGCGAACATCAACTACAATGATCCAGATCGCCCAAATCCCATGCCTATGGTTGAATCAAAAATCGGCACTTCCGAAGATCTAGAATCATTGATTAGCAATGCCCATGCCCAAAATATCAAGATTTTATTTGATTATGTGATGAAACATGTGGATATAGAAAGCGGTTTATATCAAGCACACCCTGATTGGTTTGCGCGAAGAAATGGTAACTTTGCTTTATGCGGTCCTGAGAACCTTTGGGATGATCCTTATTGGGGCACTCGATGTTCTTTTACTGATTATCTCCCTTCTTTTGATTATGAAAATATCGATGCTCGTAGATGGTCTATTCAAGATGCTTTATGGTGGGCTAAGAGATATGGGATTGATGGGTTTAGATTGGATGCCATTAAACATGTGCCCATGTCTTGGCTTGAAGATTTAAGAAGAGCATTACAACAGAATTTCAACAATCCTGCTGGTGGTAGATTCTACTTGGTGGGAGAGACTTTTGCTTATGATAATGCTGAATTACTGAAGTCTTTTGTGAATCCCCAATCCAAACTCGATGGTCAATTTGATTTCCCCCTAAAAGCTAGACTTTGTGAAGCTGTGTTTAGAAATGATGGGAACTTGCAGAATTTGGCAAATTGGATGAATCAAAATGATGGTTTTTATGGCGAAAATGCTTTGATGAGCACATGGATTGGGAATCATGATATCCCTAGAGCGATTCATTTTGCCAGCGGACAAATCTCTGATTGCCGTCAAGGTTCTTATCCAGGCAATGGTTGGAGCAGTGATTTTAGTCAACCCCAAGATGCTAGACCTTATGAGAAGCTATTCCTTGCTTTTGCGATTTTATTGACGAATCATGGGGTTCCATTGATCTATTATGGCGATGAAATCGGTTTAGCTGGGGGTGGAGATCCAGATAATCGTAGGTTAATGCCTTGGGATGATGCTCAATTAAATCCCCATCAAATTTTATTAAGAGAAAACATTTCTAAATTAAATGCCATTAGAAATCAAAATAAGGTATTGAGCCGAGGCAAGAGAATTAATATTTCAAGTAACCAAGATACTTGGGTATATCGATTAACAGGTTGTGGTAATGCTTCCAAAGATATTACCATTGCAATTAATAAATCAGATGAAGCAAGAAATATTAATATTCCAGCTGGGAATTATATGGATTTATGGACAGATGAAATGAGCACTGGAGGCAATCGTAGCCTTTCACCTAGATCAGTGTTGATTTTAAGGAATGAGTTTTAATCGTTTATTGATTTAAAGCATTAGAGATATTTTAGGAATTATGTTACTATACATCCCAATGTCTTATTTTTAGTTTTAGGATGAAAGCACTGATGATGATCTTTTTGAATTCATTAAATCCTCGATATTTCATAGTTTTATTATTGCTGATGATTCAAGCGTGTGATGATGCTAAACCCAGTAAAACACTAGATCAAAATATGGTGGATGCTGATTTGGTTGGGGATATGAAGTTGGCAGATATGGGGGGGAATGTAGGTGGGAATGTAGGTGGGAATGTAGGTGGGAATGTTGGTGGTAGCATTGGTGGTAGTGTCGGTGGTAGTGTCGGTGGTAGTGTCGGTGGTAGTGTCGGTGGTAGTGTCGGTGGAAATACAAATGTTGATCTTATGGCGGATAAACCGATGTTTTATGATGTCGCTTATCATCGCACTCAAGCTTGGGTCACTTGGGTCTATGAACAAAAAATTTTCATCCAAAAAATAGAACGAGGTTTGGATGAAGCAAAATCAAATCCTGCTCAAGAACTAGCAAATTTCTTGCCCCAAATGATCATACAAAACAATGATATAGATATGATGATCATGGATATGGATACGAATTTAGTTGATATGAGTACAGGATTAGATCAGGGATTAGATCAGGGATTAGATCAGGGATTAGATCAGGGATTAGATCAGGGATTAGATCAGGGATTAGATCAAAGTATTACTGATATGATGATCATCAATGAACCAGAAGAAATCGCTCAAGGATTAAATCTGATCTATTTGGATCAACCATATCTCTTTGCGACCAATGGTAACCATGGGGAAATCAGAATGTATCAACTCAATGATCCCCAAGCACAACCTATGGATATGGGATTATATGCACCATTCAAAGTTGCTACAATGGGAAATGAAAAAGCACTCATCATCGGTCAAAATCAACCTTTATCATCCAACCAAAAACCTTTCCTTGCCTTTAGAATCATTGGTATCAATGGTGTCAGTGCATTAAAAATAGATCAACTCGGTGTCAGTGATATCATCGATATTTCTTATGCTTTAGGCTCTTGGATCATTAGTACTGGCAGTGGGATTTGTGCTGTATGGGATGAAGAAGTAGGTCCTATACAACCATGGAATTGTGGGGCGACACTAGATAGTAGATTATTTGGTGACACCACAGATCTATACCTAACTGCACCTTTTGAACAAAATCAATCCAAAGATTTATGGCACTGGAGCGCAAGACCTGGCAATGTCACTAATATCAATGAAATTTTAGCCCAAGGCAGTTTAGCTCAAGACCAAATCGCTTTGCTTTCAAATGAAATTCAAAGCAATTGGTATTGGCTCAATGATGAGATTTTTACTTGGTCTGTGGGTCCTATTCATTATCTACAAAATACCAATGTCTCACTCAAGAAATCCAATGTGTTGGCTGTAGAACTAGATCATCCCGATTTCTTGGGGATGTTGGCATGGGAAAATCAACATACATTGATCCAATGGGATCATGCCAAAGCTTCAACTGTGCTCAAAAAACTCACTGATTGGAATCAAAACTTGGATTTACCGATGATTCCTTTGGCTGAAACTTGTCAACAACCCAAAGCTGAAGCTTGTAATCAAAGCGATGAAGATTGTGATGGGATTGTGGATAATGGCATTTGTTGTGCTTATCGCCCCAGTGACTTAGAGATTTCAGATACCAAAGCAAATCTCGGTCAAATCTATCCCATTCCTAGATTTTTTAGTTTCTTTGCCGATCAGCAAATTTGGGTAGCACTTGTCAACCAACCCGCCAATGCCACATCTGAAGCGATTCTCTTTGGTTCTCCTTTGTATCAAGATACTTCTAGTGTTCAAGGATCAAGAAAAAAACAATGGGGGAATATCAGTGATCTGCTTGATGCCAGTCAGTTTAATAGCTATATCGCTTTGCTCGCCAAAACAGCAGATGCTAACCCAGAACAGAGAATCCTTTGGAATCATACTACCATTTCTCAAGCTGTATCTCCTTGTCAAGATGCGCTACTGATTTCTATGGGAAATCAACAATGGTTAACTCGGGTATATTGCCAAAACCAAGTATTTGAATTATCCCCCAATTCCATTGTGACTGAACTCAATTACCCAGAAGAAATCGGAGATATTGTATGGATGAAAAAATGGCATCCCCTTTATCAACTCAATGATGCAACAGATCAATCTCAAAGCACATATCTATGGATTGCACATCGGGCAAATAATCAAAATAGAATCAGAATTAGCCTTGTTCAAAGCAATGATCAGGGGTTAAGCATATTAGAAACACCCACAGAACTCGCTCAAGCGATTACTCAAATGGGTGAAGATGATAAGCTTTTGCCTTTTGATATGCCAGTTGTGCAATATGGTAGAATTGCCAGAGTCTATGAATCCAAAGATCTAGAGATCTGGAATCTAGGGTGGCAAAATGCTGTGGGGGGAAGTTATCATCGTTTTGCACATATCTCTGGTCATAGTCCGATTGCGATTAGTTTAAGCACAACAGTGCCCCAAAGTGAAGATCCCCAAGATTTTGTGTTGTATTTGCATTCGTTAGCACCTAATCAGCATTTTTGGGGCAATAAACATCAACTTGGTGTATTTAGAAATAATTTCTATGGCGTGAAACTCGCTGATTTTAGAATTACTGATGAAACAGAACCAGCACTGATCTATGTTGAAAAATATATTAGAGATGCTTTGAATAATGCGTTTGCTGGTAGATTTTATGTAGAATATACCCAATGTAGATAATTAACCAAGCATTTGCTTGATCTCTTTCATCATCACCACGATATCATGGATATTTTCTTTGATTTGATAATTGGTTAAATCTTCTTCGGCTTCGATTAATGCGACTTCTTGGTTTTGATATTGCAATGCAAGGCGATCGAGAATAAATACTAATTTTTGTAATTGCTCCAACCAAAGTTCATATTTTTCTTTAAATCTAGCATCGATTTTGCCTTGAAAGGGAATGACTTTTTCATTGAGATGTTTTTGAAGATGGATTAAATACTCTTGATAAATCCCTATTTTTTCAAATCCTACAAAATCTAAATCTAGGCTAGGGATATATGAACTTTTTTTAAGCACTTCAAAGAGTTTTAATTTTTCACAAATCATATACAACCGAATAAAATCATAAATTGGGTCAAAAAGACTTAAATCAAATGGTGTTACTGTTGCGCTTTTTGCTTGTAGATATTCTGATTTAATCGAATCTGGGATTAAAGCCATATATTCTGGTAAATCTTTGATCATATTCTCTTGTTTTGTCTTTTGATTGATCAAAATATCCAATGGACTTAATTTGCCTTCTTTTGCCCATTGCTCAAGTTTATCCTTATCTACAACTGGGTATAATTGATTTTTCCTTTTAATTTGCCAATCATATTGGGTTTGTTTTGTTTTATCCGAAGGAAAAGCACCTTGTATTTCCTTGAAATCCGAAGCAAGAATCCATGTTTTGCTGACATGATCAAAGATTTGATCGCTTTTTTTCAATCTACCTTGTTCTGCCCATTGCTTTAAATTTTGCAAAGAAGGTGCTTGATATTCTTGCTCTCCTCTCTTAATGAGATAAAATTGCATTTTCAAATCTCCAGTATTATGATCACCATAGTTTAAAAGACATTTTAGCAAGAGAGAATTATGTCCTTTCTCATTCCACATCGTAAAATAGCCATTACTGGATCGTTCGGGTCTGGGAAAAGCGTTTTTCTGCTCTCACTTTTACAGCATTTAAATGAATTTGACTCCAAGCTTTTTAAACTGAATTCCAAAAGAAATCAAGAATTGCTAGAGATTAAAAAAGTATCTTCCTTGTATGTGAAACAAGAAAATGAATCATTTCCATATCCTACACATATTCAAAAATTAATCAAAATTGGTGGGGGGGCTTGGCCACATCGAACCAGTTCTTTGATGCGTTATCGGGCACTCCTTTCACGCTCAGATAAACTATTGCCCCAAGAACTAGAATTCTTCTCTTTTCCCCTAGAACGCGTGATCGATTTATCTCTCATTAAATACTCAAAATATGATGATTGGAGCGATCATATCTTATATAAAATCAACGAAGATCAACAAGCGACGAGAATTGCTAGGCGTTATTTCCAAGCCCTAGATTCCCCTGAAATCAATGTGCCAGAATTGATCAGTATCTACAAGAATACCTTAGCTCAATTTATTTTTGATTATAAAACATTTGTGGCACCATCAACTTTTATGATCGGTTTAGATGGTGACCGTATTGCTGGTGGGACAGCTGAATCAGTCAGTCAAGGAAGACATATCGGTTTAGGACCTTTGGAAACAGATGAACCTAGAGAGTTTATTCCTTTGTCTGGTATTGTTCGTATGAGATTCCCCCAACTGGCACAACAACTTCAAAAGCATTTTATCGATTATCAACAACAAATCACTCGCCCATTATTCCAAGAGTTTAATCGAGCTAATACCTTACTCATTCTCATCGATATTCCATCGATCTTGGCTGGGGGACGGGCTGCATTTGATGAACAACTTTGGCTTTTAGATCAATTGAGTTTATTGCTCAAAAAGCACAAAGGTGGGCAAATCTTAGGGAGAAATCACATCAATAAAATCGCAATTATCGCCAATAAATGCGATTTAGTTCGTACTTTTGAGCGAGAAGCCAGATTGCCTACCTTACTCCATGAATTGACAGATGAATTTGTCAGGGAACTAGATTCTAGAATTGAAATCGGGCGTTTTCTATGTAGTCCTTGTGTATCTACTCGTGAACATCAAGACCCAGAAAAACTCATTGGTAGAGTGATGAATAATAGTTATAATGCAGAGAGAATCGAAAGAATCTTTGATGTACCAGCTTTACCTAGACACTGGCCTAAGGATTATGCACCTAGAGATTTTCCTTTTGTGAAAGTATGGCCTCCAGCGCTTCGAGCACATGAAAAATTACCTAATCACTATCATTTGGATGATATTTGCAGATTTATTATGGATTAGAAATCTTCTTATCTTTCATTGATATTGATTAAAATAAAAAATCAATATATTTTTGATGATAACAATTGATTAAAGGACAATCTGCGATTGAACTGGCAGATTGAGAGTGTAATTTTGATCAAAGAAAATATGCAATTTGGGCATTACTATCTAGTGAAGCAAATCGCCAAAGGTGGTATGGCAGAGATTTATCTCGCTAAAACCATAGGTGTTGGGGGTTTTGAGAAGTTTTTGGCGATCAAAATTATACATCCCCATCTCTCAAATGATCCTATTTTTAGTCAGATGCTGATCGATGAAGCCAAACTCTCTGCCCAATTAACGCATAATAATATCGCTCAAGTCAGTGAACTCGGACAAGTAGATGGGGTGTATTATATCGCAATGGAATGGATCGATGGGCGTGATTTATATCAAATTCTTGTCAAATTAGATCAGATGAAACAAAGAATCCCCACTGAAATCGCTTTGTATATCATCAGTGAAGCTGCACTGGCTTTGAGTTATGCGCATCAAAAAAATGATCATTTTGGTAGGCCCTTAAATATTATTCATCGGGATATCAGCCCCCAAAATATTTTGGTTTCTTATGAAGGTGATATTAAACTTGTGGATTTTGGGATTGCCAAAGCCAGCGAAACACGCAATCAAACACAACATGGGATTGTCAAAGGGAAATATCATTATATGTCCCCAGAACAAGCTTGGGGCGACTTGGTAGATCAAAGGAGCGATCTCTTTAGCTTAGGGATTTGCCTATATGAAATGCTTGTGGGAGAAATGATGTATGGACATGATGATCATTTTAGTTTGATCGATCATGTCAGAAATGCAAAATTTAAACCCCTCTCTCAACTCAGACCCGATTTATCGCCAGAACTCATACAAATCATCAATAAACTCCTAGCCTCAGAACCCCAACATCGTTATCAAAATGCTTATGATGTATCTCTCGCACTGAATTCTTTTTTAAGGAAACAGTGGCCCCAATTCCAAAAAAATATTGTCAGCCAATTTATGCAACAATATCTAGGTGATCAAAGGCTAAACCTTGCGATCCTTCAAGCCATTAGTGCCAATGCCAAACCCCTCATAGATATGCAAAAAACACCCATGATTCCACAGAATAAACCTAATCCTAATCCCCAAAATGAAGATGAAGCAGCAACTCATGCCATGAATATGCATGATATTAAGAGTTTATTTGCACAACCCAATCCCAATGCTTCAGCCAATCAACAACCTTTGCCCAGAGATGAGAGCACTCGTGTTTTAAATCATGATTTATTGGCAGGGATCAAACAATCTATGCCCCAACAAGAAGAGAAAACCAGAGCTGTTCCTATGAGCATGCTCAATCAACTTGCACAAGGCAATAAACCCCAACCCTCCAACATAGTTGTGAATCCAGTTGTGGCTCCAGTTGTGACTCCAGTTGTGACTCCAGTTGTGACTCCAGTTGTGACTCCAGTTGTGACTCCAGTTGTGAATCAAATTGAAGAGAAAACCAGAGCGATTCAAGTTCAAGATTTGAACCCCAAACCCGAACCCAAACCCGAACCCAAACCAGAACCCAAACCTGAAGAACCCAAACCTGAACCCAAACCTGAACCCAAGCCTGAACCCAAGCCAGAACCCAAACCTGAAGAACCCA